>Ga0115549_1000086_pt1 | contig 62924 bp, 68 predicted proteins | sample COGITO_mtgs_1004_2_FD_87176 | JGI IMG/M metagenome (GOLD analysis project Ga0115549, IMG submission 87176) | Pelagic marine microbial communities from North Sea - COGITO_mtgs_100430 | ecosystem: Environmental > Aquatic > Marine > Epipelagic | place: Germany:Helgoland, sampling site Kabeltonne...
AACAAACCCTGACAATAAAGCCAGAATCATATTGCCGAAAAAACATACCCAAAAGACAAGGGCATACAACATTAATTCGTCGACTATGACACACTGTTGAGTTCTCAAACATCAGACGCACCCGGCCGGCTCTTCCGAGCCGGTGATTGGGGCAACCTCAGAAACATTACCGATCTGTGTCGTCCGCGTCAACTCTTCGAGCTGACCGTTTCCACCGATCGAGCCGCTACATGACCGATCCCCCGAAGTTTGGCCTCTCGGCCCCCTCGGGGTGTTGGCCGCTTGTGGCGACATCCAGAACATTAGGACACCTTCCCCGCGTTCACCAAATCGGGTCCTCTCGGACGCCTGGAGCGGGTGTCGACGACGCTTGTGGATGGCGGCGGTACGGGCTCACACAGGGGTGGTCGCGGATGAAGAAGCGCCAGGGACGCTCGGCCTCGAGCCGCAGTCCGACCCTCGGCCCGGCGACGATCGGCGGTGTCTCGGAGGAACCCCCCTCCAGCAGGACCGGGCCTTGCGACAGGTCGACGCCGTCGTGGTCGAGGCCGATAGCGAGACAGCGGGTCAGCAAGGCCGGTCCTCTCGCCAGAGCGGTGCGGGCAACCCCCGGGCGTCGCTGTGCCACGAGCTCCTGCCCGGCGACCACCTCGCCGGCGCGCAGGAGCACCGCGCCAGCCTCGCCGTCGAGACCCACCACGACATTGGCACACACGTGCCTGCCATAGCTCAGGTAGCAGTACAGGCGGCCCGCTGGTCCGAACATGATCGCGCTGCGCGGAGTCGGGCCGCGAGCGGCGTGCGAGCCCGCGTCGTCGCTGGAGCCGTACGCCTCGACCTCGACGATCCGCACCGCTACGGGTCCGTGGCGCACGACCGCTCCGAGGAGCCGCGGTGCGACTTCCTCGACCGGGCCGAGCAGGTCAGGCCAGTCGCCCACGAAGACTCGCGACCCGACCGGCGACGTCCTCCAGCTGTTCCTGGACCCGCTGAGGCGCGGTGCCACCGCGCCCGTCGCGCGCCGCCACCGAGCCCTCGACGCTCAGCACGTCACGCACCGCCGGCGTCAGGTGCGGCGAGATCTCGGCGTACTGCTCGTCGCTCAGCTCGTGCAGCTCCAGGCCGTGCTCCTCGCACCGCTGGACACAGGCGCCGGCGACCTCGTGCGCCACCCGGAACGCCACTCCTTCGCGGACCAGCCACTCGGCGATGTCGGTGGCCAGGGAGAAGCCCTGGGGCGCGAGGTCGGCCATCCGCTCCGTGTCGAACCCGAGGGTCGCGATCATCCCGGTGAACGCCGGGAGCAGCACCTCGAGCGTGTCGACCGAGTCGAAGACCGGCTCCTTGTCCTCCTGGAGGTCCCGGTTGTAGGCCAACGGGAGGGCCTTGAGCGTGGCCATCAGCCCCGAGAGGTTCCCGATCAGGCGACCGGACTTGCCCCGGGCCAGCTCGGCGATGTCGGGGTTCTTCTTCTGCGGCATGATGCTCGAGCCCGTCGACCAGGAGTCGTGCAGTCGCACGAAGCCGAACTCACGGGTCGACCACAGGATCACCTCCTCCGCCAGGCGACTCACGTCCACGCCGATCTGGGCGCACACGAAGGCGAACTCCGCGACGAAGTCGCGTGCCGACGTACCGTCGATCGAGTTGGCGCTCGATCCGGTGAACCCGAGCTCGGTTGCCACCGCGACGGGGTCGAGGCCGAGGGTCTGACCGGCCAGTGCTCCCGAGCCGTACGGCGAGTCGGCGGCCACCCGTGCGTCCCAGTCGAGCAGCCGGTCCACGTCGCGCAGCAACGGCTGCGCGTGAGCGAGCAGGTGGTGGGCCAGCAGCACGGGTTGGGCGTGCTGGAGGTGGGTGCGCCCCGGCATCACCGCACCGGGATGCGCCGAGGCCTGCTCCGCGAGAGCCTCGACGAGCGCCAGCACGTCGCGCGCCACCACCCGGGCGTGGTCACGCAGGAACATCTTGAAGAGCGTCGCGATCTGGTCGTTGCGGCTGCGACCCGCCCGCAGCCGTCCGCCGACGTCCGCACCGACCTCCTCCAGCAGGAGCCGTTCGAGGGCGCCATGGACGTCCTCGTCGGACGGGTCGGGTCGCAGCGTGTCCTGCGCGTAGCGCTCCCCCAGCGCCGTGAGCCCGCGCTCGAGCTCGGCCGCGTCCGCGTCGCGCAGGAGGCCGGCTCGGTGCAGGGCGTGGGCATGGGCCCGCGACCCGGCCAGGTCGTACGGCGTCAACCGCCAGTCGAAGTGCGTGGAGCGCGACAGTGCGTCGAGCTCCGGTGACGGCCCCCCGGCGAACCGGCCGCCCCACAGCTTGCCCTCGTTGGTCGTGCTCATCAGGTCTCCTTGTCCGGTGCGACCGCTGCGATCGCGGCTCGCATGATGTCGGGCAGCATCGGCGGCTCGTGCTGCACCCCCGTGATGCTCTCGGGCCCCCACCATCCCCACCCGAGGACGTTGCCGACCTCCTCGGCCTCAAGGTGGTCGAAGGACACAGCGACGTCGCTCGCCAGCGGCAGGGCGAAGTAGGTGTGCTCGCCGAGGTAGGCGACGCCGTTCCACGAGTAGGCGTTCTCGACCGTGATCGCCGGACCGACCAGGTCGGCCGGGGACACCGAGATGCCGGTCTCCTCGAACATCTCGCGAAGCGCCGCGTCCCGCGCCGACTCGTCTCCGTCGATGGCTCCGCCGATGCTCGACCAGTAGTGCCGGTGGGGTCGCGCGGGGTCGCGCTCCTCGAGCAGCAGCACCTCACCCGCGGGACTGACCGGCAGGACGCGTGCGGTGAGCCGCCGCACAGGAGGCGTCATCAGTCGGTGCCGTACTCCATGGCCGCCGCATCCAGGGCGATCTCACTGGTGTCGCCCTCGGCCAGCGGGTTGCTGGTGATCCGGTCGGCCCCGCCCTGCTCGATCTCGCCGAAGAGCGTCCCGTTCTCGACGAGCACCTGACCCTGGTCGATCGGCTGGGCGGCGTACTGCTCCAGCAGGGCACGGGAGTCGGCGATGTCGAGGTTGCGCATGGTCAGCTGCCCGATCCGGTCCACCGGCCCGAACGCCGCGTGCTCGGTGCGCTCCATCGAGAGCTTGTCGGGGTGGTAGGAGAACGCCGGACCGTCGGTGCGCAGGACGGTGTAGTCCTCACCGCGCCGCAGCCGGATGGTGACCTCGCCGGTCACCACCGAGGCGATCCAGCGCTGGATGGACTCGCGGATCATCAGCGCCTGCGGGTCCAGCCACCGGCCCTCGTAGAGGAGCCGGCCGAGGCGACGGCCCTCCTGGTGGTAGTGGGCGATCGTGTCCTCGTTGTGGATGGCGTTGACGAGGCGCTCGTAGGCGATGAAGAGCAGCCCCATCGCGGGCGCCTCGTAGACACCGCGGGACTTCGCCTCGATGATCCGGTTCTCGATCTGGTCGGACATCCCGAGGCCGTGGCGGCCGCCGATCTGGTTGGCCAGGTGCACCAGCTCCACGGCCCCCTGCGAACCGTCGAACCGCTTGCCGTCGATGGCGACCGGCCGACCCTGCTCGAAGGCGATCGTCACGTCCTCGGTCTCGATCGCGACCGACGGGTCCCAGAACTTCACACCCATCATCGGCTCGACGTCCTCGAGGGAGGCGTCGAGGTGCTCCAGGGTCTTGGCCTCGTGGGTGGCGCCCCAGATGTTGGCGTCGGTGGAGTAGGCCTTCTCCTTGCTGTCGCGGTAGGGCAGGTTGCGCTCGGTGAGCCATCGGCTCATCTCGTCGCGACCCCCCAGCTCCTCGACGAAGTCCGCGTCGAGCCACGGCTTGTAGATGCGCAGCTGCGGGTTGGCGAGCAGTCCGTAGCGGTAGAAGCGCTCGATGTCGTTGCCCTTGAACGTCGACCCGTCGCCCCAGATGTCGACGCCGTCCTCGTGCATCGCCCGCACCAGCATGGTGCCGGTGACGGCGCGGCCGATCGGCGTGGTGTTGAAGTAGGTGCGTCCACCGGAGCGCACGTGGAAGGCGCCGCAGGCGAGTGCCGCGAGCCCCTCCTCGACGAGCTGGACCTTGCAGTCGAGGTGGCGCGCCAGCTCGGCGCCGTACTCCATCGCGCGTCCGGGGACGCCGGCGATGTCGGGCTCGTCGTACTGGCCGATGTCGGCGGTGTAGGTGCACGGGACGGCACCCTTCTCGCGCATCCAGGCGACGGCGACGGAGGTGTCGAGGCCACCGGAGAAGGCGATGCCGACGCGCTCGCCGACGGGCAGGGAAGTCAGGACCTTGCTCACAGGAGATGTTCCTTCGGTTGCTGGGAAGAGGTGAAGTGGAGGTGGGGCAGCGTCAGAAGGCCGGCGCTGGCGAGCTGGCCGCCAGCGCCAGGAATCGTCGGGCCAGGGCGCCGCCGCCCGTCGGCTCGCGGCCGATCACCAGGACCGTGTCGTCGCCCGCGATGGTGCCGAGGATGTCGGGGATCTCGGCCTTGTCGAAGGCCGAGGCGAGGAACTGGGCGGCCCCGGGAGGGGTCCGCAGGACGACCAGGTTGGCGCTGGCGTCGGCGCTGACCAGCAGCTCGCCGCACAGACGGCTCAGGCGGCTCAGCGCCGCCGCGGTCTCCCCCGGTGACGTCGGACGCCGGTCGCCGCCCTCGCCCGGCACGGCGTAGACGAGCGACCCGGAGGCGGAGCGGACCTTCAGCGCGTCCAGCTCCACGAGGTCGCGCGACAGCGTCGCCTGGGTGACCCGGAGGCCCTCGTCGGCCAGCAGGTCGGCGAGCTCGGTCTGCGAGTGCACCTCCTGCTGGGTGACCAGCTCGATGATCCGCTGGTGCCGGGCGCTCTTGGTGGGCGGGACCATGCTCACGACGCCCCCTCTCGCGAGGCGTCGAGCAGGAAGGTCAGGACGGCCTTCTGCGCGTGGCGCCGGTTCTCGGCCTCGTCCCACACCACGCTCTGCGGCCCGTCCAGCACCTCGGGGGCGATCTCCATGCCACGGTAGGCGGGCAGGCAGTGCAGCGCGATCGCGTCGGTTCGCGCGGCCGCCATCAGCTCGGTCGTCAGGGCGTACGGCGCGAACACCGCCGTGCGCGCGGCCTGCTCGCTCTCCTTGCCCATCGAGATCCAGGTGTCGGTGACGACCACGTCGGCGCCGGTCACCGCTTCGACCGGGTCGGTGACCGCCTCGGCCGAACCGCCCGTCTCGACGGCGATCTCGCGGGCGCGGGCGAACACCTCCGCGCTGGGCACGTAGCCGTCCGGAGCACTGATGCGCACGTGCATCCCGGCCGTGGCGCCGCCCAGGAGCCAGGAGTTGCCCATGTTGCAGGCTCCGTCGCCGACGAAGGCCACGGTGAGGCCGCTCAGGTCGCCCTTGTGCTCACGGATGGTGAGAAGGTCGGCGATCACCTGGCAGGGGTGGAAGTCGTCGGTGAGGGCGTTGACCACGGGCACCCCGGCGTGGGTGGCCATCAGGTCGAGGTCGGACTGGAAGAACGTTCGCCACACGATCACCGCGACCTGACGGCCCAGCACCCGTGCGACGTCCTCGACGGACTCGCGGATGCCGATGCCGGCCAGCTTGCCCTCGACGAGCATCGGATTGCCCCCGAGCTCGGCGATGCCTGCGGCGAAGGAGGTCTGGGTGCGCAGGGTCGGCTTGTCGAAGATCATCGCCACCGACTGCGGACCGGCGAGCGGCCGGGCGTCGCAGGGCGAGGCCTTGAGCTTGGCCGCCAGGTCCAGGACGTGGGCCTGCTCGACGGGCGTCAGGTCGTCGTCGCGAAGAAAGTGGCGCATCACGAGCTGTCCTGGGCGTGGGCGAGGATGTCGGGCCACGCGGCGCAGAACGCCTGGGTGTCCTCCTCGGTGAGCACCAGCGGGGGCGCCAGCCGCAGTCGGCTGGGGCCCGTCATGTTGATGATGAAGCCCGCGTGCTGGGCTGCGCTGACTGCCTCGGCGGCATACTCGCCGTCGAGCTGAACACCGACGAGGAGCCCGTGCCCGGTGGCCTCGGTCACCTCGTCCTGAGCCAGGACGGCATCGCGCAGCTCGTCGCCACGCTTGGCGGCGTTGTCCATCAGACCGTCCGCGGTGATGGTGCGGATCACCGCGAGCGCGGCGGCGCAGGCCACGGGGTTGCCGCCGAAGGTGGTGCCGTGGTTGCCGGGCTGCAGCAGGTCGCCGGCGGCGCCCAGAGCGACGCACGCGCCGATGGGGAACCCGCCGGCGAGTCCCTTGGCGAGGGTGACGATGTCGGGCACGACACCCGAGCGGTGGTGCTCGAACCAGTGGCCGGTACGCCCGATGCCGGTCTGGATCTCGTCGAGCCACAGGAGCGCGCCGTGGTCGGTGGCGACCTGGCGGGCCAGGGCGAGGTAGCCGTCCGGTGGTACGACGACCCCCGCCTCACCCTGGATCGGCTCGAGCAGCACGGCCGCGGTCTCGTCGGTGACGGCCGCAGAGAGCGCCTCGGAGTCGCCGTACGGGACGAAGGTGACGTGGCCGGGCAGCGGCTCGAAGGGGGTGCGGTAGGCCTCCTTGGAGGTCAGGGCCAGCGCACCCATCGTGCGTCCGTGGAAGCCGCCCTCGGCGACCACCACGTGGGTGCGTCCGGTGCGACGGGTCAGCTTGAACGCCGCCTCGACGGCCTCGGTGCCGGAGTTGGTGAAGAACACCTTGCCGTCGCCGTGGTCCAGCAGGCCGAGCAGCGTCTCGGCCAGCTCGATCTGCGGCTCGCTGGCGAAGAAGTTGGAGATGTGGCCGAGGCGGCCCATCTGCTCGCTCACCGCGGAGACGAGGGCGGGGTGGGCGTGGCCCAGCGCGTTGACGGCGATGCCGCCGAGCAGGTCGACGTACTCCTTGCCGTCGGCGTCCCACACGTGGGTGCCCTCGCCGCGCACCAGGGTCAGCTTGGGCGGGCCGAAGGTGTTCATCAACGAGGCGGCGTAGCGCTCGCCGTACGCGGGGCCTTCCGTGGGGCCGCCCGTGGGCTCACTCACCGGTGTCACGCGCCTTCCGGGTCTTGGTCTCCACCCCGGGCAGGACCTGGGTGCCGACGCCCTCCCTGGTGAAGAGCTCGAGGAGGACGGCGTGCGGCTCGCGGCCGTCGACGACGGTGGCGCGCGGGACGCCGTTCTCGACGGCCTGGAGGCACGCGCCCATCTTGGGCACCATGCCACTGGCGAGGCCGGGCAGGATCTCGGCCAGCGACTCGGGGCTGATCTCGCCGATGACGTCCTCGGAGTCGGGCCAGTCGAGGAAGAGCCCTTCGACGTCGGTGAGGACCAGGAGCTTCTCGGCCTTCAGGGCGACCGCCAGCGACGCGGCGGCGGAGTCGGCGTTGACGTTGTGGACCAGTCCGTCGGCGTCGGGCGCCACACTGGAGACCACGGGGATGCGGCCCGCCTCGATGATGTCGAGGACCGCCTCGGGGAAGACCTTCGTGACCTCGCCGACGAGGCCGAGGTCGACCTCCTCACCGTCCACGATGGTGTTGGTCTGCGTGGCGGTGAAGAGTCCGCCGTCCTCGCCGGACAGGCCGACGGCGAGCGGGCCGTGCTCGTTGATCAGGCCGACGAGCTCGCGCTGCACCTTGCCGACCAGCACCATCCGGACCACGTCCATCGCCTCGGGGGTGGTGACCCGCAGGCCCCCCTTGAACTCCGACTCGATGCCGAGCTGGTCGAGCATCGCGGAGATCTGCGGACCGCCGCCGTGCACGATGACGGGCTTGAAGCCGGCCATGCGCAGGAAGACGATGTCCTCGGCGAAGGCGCGCTTGAGCTCGTCGTCGATCATCGCGTTGCCGCCGTACTTCACCACCACGACCTTGCCGTGGTACCTCTTCAGCCACGGCAGGGCGGCGGCGAGGGTGCGCGCCTTGGCCTTGTCGGGCTTGCTGGTGTCGAACTCGCCGGTGGCGCGCGAGCTGTCGTTGGTGGGCTTCGTGGTCTCAGTCATGAGGAAGAGGCACTGTTCTCGTGGACGTAGGCGTGGGTCAGGTCGTTGGTCCAGACGGTGGCGCGCTCCGTGCCGGACTTGAGGTCGATCGTCACGGTCACCTCGCGCGGGGCGAGGTCGACCCGGGTGGGGTCCTCCGCGGGCGTGGACTGCCGGCACACCCACACGCCGTTCATGGCGACATCCAGGTCGGCGGGGTCGAAGACTGCCTGGGTCGTGCCCATGGAGGCCAGCACCCGGCCCCAGTTGGGGTCCTTGCCGAAGACCGCGGCCTTGAAGAGGTTGCTGCGCGCCACGCTGCGACCGACCTCCACCGCGTCGTCCTCCGAGGCTGCGTTGACGGTCGTGATCGCGATCTCGTGGTCGGCGCCCTCGGCGTCGCGCAACAGCTGCATGGCGAGGTCGATGCAGAGCTGGGTCAGCGCCTCGGTGAAGTCGGGCAGCGACGGCGTGATGCCCGAGGCTCCGCTGGCCATCACCGTGACGGTGTCGTTGGTCGACATGCAGCCGTCGGAGTCGAGCCGGTCGAAGCTGACACGCGTCGCAGCGCGCAGCGCGCCGTCGAGCTCAGCCGCGGGAACCACCGCGTCGGTGGTGATCACCACCAGCATGGTGGCCAGCGCAGGAGCCAGCATGCCGGCGCCCTTGGCCATGCCGCCGATCCTCCAGCCCGCGCCCTCCACGACCGCCTGCTTGCTCACCGAGTCGGTGGTCATGATCGCGTGAGCCGCGTCGTCGCCGCCCGAGTCGCTCAGCGCCGCATGGGCAGCGTCCACCCCGGCGAGGAGGTCGTCGCGGGAGTTGGCCAGGCCGATCAGCCCCGTCGAGCAGACGACGACGTCGACGGCGCCGACACCGACGCGCTCGGCGACCCGCTCGGCGACGCTGTGCGTGGTCTGGAACCCGTCGGCGCCGGTGTAGCAGTTGGCGCCACCGGAGTTGAGGACGACGGCGCGGACGACGCCGTCCTTCACGACCTCCTGGCTCCACAGGATGGGGTTGGCCTTGCACCGGTTGGCGGTGAAGACGCTGGCCGAGTCGTGGCGCGGGCCGTCGTTGACCACGAGGGCGACGTCCTTGGCCCCGGTGGACTTGAGGCCGGCCGGCACGCCGGCGGCGCGGAAGCCGACTGGGTGGGTGATGGTCATGACGAGCTCTTTCGTGACGAGGGCTGCTTGCCCGGGGATGCGGGGACGGCGTCGGTGACGTGGTGCCCCTGTCGTCGCCAGGCCTCGGCCGCCCGCTCGGCCGCCTGCTGGGGCACGAGGATCCAGTCGGTGTCGAACGTCGACTGGGTGAACACGCTGATCTCCTCCTGCGCCAAGGGCGTCAGCAGCGCCACCAGGACGCCCGTCAAGGCGAAGTCGAGGGGGCCCTGCACCTCGAAGGCGACGAAGCCGCGCTCGTGGCGGGCCTTCCTGGGGACGCTGCGCGCCGCACAGATCAGGGACGTCTCGCTGGCGGTGACCGTCACCGAGAAGACCGACGACGACTCCGCCCAGGCCGGGACCTCGGCGCCGACGCCGAGCCGCACGACCGCCAGGGTCTCGGGGTACTGGTAGAGCGTGTAGGTGGCCGGGGCGCTCACGGGGCAATCCCCACGCTCGTCAGGCCGAGGCCCTCATCGAGACCCAGAGCGAGGTTCATGCACTGCACCGCGGCTCCGCCGGTCCCCTTGGCGAGGTTGTCCACGGCACCGACCGCCACCAGACGGCGGGCCTCGGCGTCGACGGTGACCTGGACGTGCACGGAGTTGGATCCGAGGACCGACTGCGTCTGGGGCCAGGTGCCGGAGGGCAGGACGTGGATGAACGGCTCGTCGGCGTAGGCCTTCGCGTAGACGGCGTAGGCGTCCTCGACCGTCACGTCGCCGACCAGCGGGGCCGAGCAAATCGCCAGGATGCCGCGCGACATGGGCACCAGCATCGGCGTGAAGCTGACCGCGACCTCGCCGTCGGTGACCCGACGGAGGTTCTGGATGATCTCGGGGGTGTGGCGGTGCACTCCCCCGACGCCGTAGGCACTGGCATTGCCCATCACCTCGCTGCCGAGCAGGTGCGGCTTGGCCGCCTTGCCGGCGCCGCTGGTGCCGGAGGCGGCCACGACGACGACGTCGGGATCGACGAGTCCGGCGGCCAGGGCCGGCGCCATGGTCAGGGTGGACACGGTCGGGTAGCAGCCGGGCACGGCGATCCGTTGCGCGCCGCGCAGCTGCTCACGCTGTCCGGGCAGCTCGGGCAGGCCGTAGGGCCAGGTGCCGGCATGCTCCCCGCCGTAGAACCGCTCCCACAGGACGGGATCGGCCAGCCGGAAGTCGGCACCGCAGTCGATCACGACCACGTCGTCGCCCAGGGCGGCGGCGATCTCGCCGGACTGCCCGTGCGGCAGCCCGAGGAAGACCACGTCATGTCCCGACAGCGTCTCGGTGGTGGTCGGCTCCAGGACGCGGTCGGCCAGCGGGACCAGGTGCGGCTGCAGCGACCCGAGGGGCTGGCCTGCGTTGGAGCCACCTGTCAAGGCACCGATCTCCACGCCGGGGTGGCCGAGCAGGAGGCGGAGCACCTCGCCGCCGGCGTAACCACTGGCGCCGGCAACTGCGATGCGGGGAAGGCCCGACTTCGTCGTCATGATGCATGACTATACATGTGACTGCATGTTCACTCACACAGTCGTCCGGCACCGGACCGATCCAGGTCGCCTGCGCGGGTGACGCCGTCGGCGCCGGGCCCTAGCGTGCGGGACATGACCCGACTCGACTTCGCTGCCTACCTCGAGCATATCGGTTCCGAGTCCGCGCGGTTCCGCGCAGCACTCACCGGCTGCGCCCCGGCGGCGCGGGTGCCGGCCTGCCCGGACTGGGACGCCGCCGACCTGCTGTGGCACCTCGCCGAGGTGCAGTGGTTCTGGAGCCGCATCATCGCCAGGCGTCCCGCGGGACCCGACGAGCTCGAGCACCGCGCCCGGCCCACGGACTACGCCGACCTTCTGGCGGTCTTCGACACGAGCTCGGCCGGCCTGCTGGACGCCCTCGCGGACGCCGACCCCGCCGATGCCGCCTGGTCGTGGGCCCCGGAGCAGACCGTCGGCTTCACGTTCCGCAGGCAGGCCCACGAGGCGCTGATCCACCGCATCGACGCCGAGCAGACCGCAGGAGCGACGTCGGCGCCGATCGACCCCGCACTCGCCGGCGACGGCGTCGAGGAGTGCCTGGCGGTGATGTACGGCGGATCACCGCCCTGGGGGCGGTTCACCCCCAGCGGTCACCACGTGCGGGTCGACCTGGTCGACCTCGACCACACGATCTGGGTCGCCCTGGGACGCTTCGACGGCAAGGACCCCGACACCGACGTCGTGCACGACGAGGACGATCTGTCCGTCGTCCCGGACCCCGGCATCGAGGCCTCCGCGACGCTGCGAGGGACGGCCTCCCAGGTCGACACCTGGCTCTGGGACCGCGCCCCCGACTCGGAGATCGCGGTGAGCGGTGACGCGGTGGCGATCACGCAGCTCTCCGGGATCCTGGCTCAGGCGATCAGTTGACCGCCCCAGCCGGCCTCGCTCGGCCTCACTCCTGCTCGTAGTCGAGCTGCTTGCCGGCCTGGTAGTCGTAGCAGGTCTCGCCCACGACGTCGCTCGGGATCCGATAGCTCACCAGCACCGCGCAGTCGAGGGAGTCCTGAGTACCCAGCACTTGCTCCCACTCGCCGTCGACGGTCCCCCAGATCGCCCGGTAGCCCCCGCACTCGTTCACCGAGCCGATCGCCCACCCCGCCGGGCTGACGAACTCGACGTTGGCCCCGACGTCAGGGCTGTCGCAGCCCGCCCCCGCCACGATCCGGGCGGCCTCCGACCCGATGAAGTCCCGGAAGACCGCCGGGGCGTCGGACATCTTCCGCGCGTCCGCTGGGCCCTGCACGAGGTAGCCGGCTGACTCCCCTCCGGCGTAGGCGACGATCTGCGGCTCCACAGGTGTCGGCTCGGGCGTCGGTGTCGGCACGACCTCCGTCGCGATGGTGTCGCTCGACGACGGGGTCGCGGCTTCCGGGTCGCTTCCGCAGGCGACGAGTGCGAGGAGGGCCAGGGCGACGACCGAGGCGCGGGCGGACAGGGTCGGTGTGGTCGGCAGGTGCTTCATGCCTCTTCGACGCCGCGGACCGTGCGGTTGTTGCACCGGACCTCGTCGAGCACTCCGAGCCCGGCCGCCTCACCCCTCGCTGACATCAGCGCTGGCTGGCACCACAGCGCTGCGCGGCAGCAGCGACGGCAGCGTCGCGGGCGGCGCCGGTCTCCTCCTCGGTGAGGGTCCGGTCAGGGGCCCGGAAGCGCAGGGCGAACGCCAGCGACTTGCGTCCGGCACCCACCTGCTCGCCGGTGTAGACGTCGAAGAGCCGGATGGACTCCAACAGCTCGCCCGCCCCGTCACGCAGCGCGTCTTCCAGCTGCGCCACCGTGACGTCGGCGTCCACCAGCAGGGCGACGTCCTCCTTGGCCTGCGGGAAGGTCGAGAACTCCGGTCCGGGGACGACCTCGCGGGCCGCGGCCAGCAGGACGTCCAGGTCGATCTCGACGGCGGCGCTGCGCGGCGGCAACCCGAAGGACTGGCACGTCTTGGGGTGCAGCTCGCCTGCGTGCCCCAGCAGTGCGCCGGTCTCGGCCACGGTGACCTGAGCGCAACGACCGGGGTGCCACGGTGCCACGGCCGCGCTCCGGACGTCGATCTCGACACCCAGCTCGGCAGCCAGACGGCGCACGACGCCCACCGCGTCCGACCAGGCGGCGTCGCGGCCGACGCCCCACCAGCCCCCTCGCTCCCGCTCCCCGGCGAGCACGACGGCCAGGTGCAGTGGCTGGTCCGGCACCGCGGCCATGAGCTGAGCCAGCTCGTCGTCACTCGGACGCCGGTCGACGCCGTAGATGGGCGCCTGACCGCGATCGCCCGGGAAGGCCACGGAGCCCGTCTCGAAGAGCGCGACCCCAGGCGCCCCGCGACCCAGGTTGCGGGCCGTCGTCCGGAGCAGTCCGGGCAGCAGCGTGGTCGTGTAGAAGGGCTCCTCGGTCGAGAGCGGGTTGGCGAGGCGTACGGCGTGCCGCCGCGGGTCGTCGGCCGGCAGGCCCAGCTGGTCGAGCGCGGCAGTGCCGACGAACGGGAAGCTGATCACCTCGACGCAGCCGTCCCCCGCCAGCGTGCGACCGACCCGGCGCCGCAGCCGCTGGCCGCGGGTCAGTCCCCGCCCCGCGCCCGGCGTGGGGAGGACCGAGGGCACCTGGTCGTAGCCGACGACCCGGACGACCTCCTCGACCAGGTCGTAGGGGTCGTTGAGGTCGGGACGCCACGGCGGGGGGAGGTACCCATCCTGACCCAGCAGGCAGCCCACCGCCACGAGCACGTCCTCGGCCTGCTTCGCCCCGATCTCGATGCCCGAGATGCGCGCGGGGAGGTCACCGGGCATGGCGACCTCGGCCGGGAAGGGCGCCTCACCCACCACCGTCACACCCGGCTCGGCGACGCCGCCGCCGTACGTCGTGAGCAGCTCGACGACGCGGTCGGCTGCCGCCTCGCAGACGACCGGGTCGACGCCGCGCTCGTTGCGCTTGCCCGCCTCGGAGGAGATCTTGTGCCGCTTGCCCGTGCGGAACATCGAGGTCGCGTCCCAGTGCGCCGACTCGACCAGGACCCGGGTCGTGGTCGCGGAGATCTCGGTGGGCTCGCCGCCCATCACGCCGCCCAGGCCGATGATGCCGGAGTCGTCGGTCACCACGAGGTCGTCGGGGTCGAGCGCTCGGTCCGTCCCGTCGAGGGTCGTCAACCTCTCCCCCGACGTCGCACGCCGGACCCGGATGGGCCCCGTGAGCTTGTCGGCGTCGTACCCGTGGATGGGTCGGCCGATCTCGAGCATCACGTAGTTGGTGACGTCGACTGCCAGGCTGATCGGGCGCATGCCGGCCTGGGTGATGCGACGCGCGATGAAGTCGGGGGTCGTCGCCGTCGGGTCGAAGCCCGAGACCAACCGGGCCACGAAGAGGGGGCAGCCCTCGGGGTCGTCGAGCACCACGGGATAGCCGTCGGCGTTGGCGGTCGGCGTGGCGCGCCGGGCCGGGTCGGCGAAGGTGGCGCCGTCGTCGACGAACGCCAGCGCGGCATCGCGGGCGATGCCGCGCAGGCTCAGCGCGTAGGCGCGGTCGGGATTGATCTCGAACTCGATGACCTCGTCGTCGAGGCCGAGAACGGCGAAGGCGTCGTCGCCGGGCTGTCCCGCGTCGGAGGGCAGCACGATGATGCCGCCCTCGCGACCCGTGTCGCCGGAGAGACCCAGCTCGGCAGCCGAGCAGATCATCCCGGCGGAGACGTGGCCGTAGGTCTTGCGTGCGGAGATCGCGAAGTTGCCGGGCAGGACACCCCCCGGCAGGACACAGACCACGAGGTCGTCGACGGCGAAGTTATGGGCTCCGCAGACGATGCCCTGCGGCTCACCCGAGCCGTTCGCGTCACCGACGTCGACGGTGCACCAGTTGATGGTCTTGCCGTTCTTCTGCGGCTCGGGCTCCATCGTGAGCACTCGCCCGACCACGAGGGGACCCGTGATGGTCTCGCGGGGGCTCTCGATCGCCTCGAGCTTGAGGCCGAGGGCCGTCAGGCGCGCGGCGAGAGACTCGGTGGTGACCTCGGCGGGCAGGTCGACGTACTCCCTGATCCAGGAGACGGGGGCTTTCACAGGTGGTTCCTCAGATCTCGGTGCCGAAGGCGGTGGTGAAGCGGACGTCGCCCTCGAAGAGGTCGCGCAGGTCCTCGAGGCCGTGACGGAACATCAACGTGCGGTCGATGCCCATGCCGAAGGCGAAGCCGGAGTAGCGCTCGGGGTCGACGCCGCACGCGCGCAGCACGCGCGGGTTGACGACGCCGCAGCCTCCCCACTCGATCCAGCCCTCGCCACGGCAGGTCCGGCAGGTGACGGGCCCGTCGGTCCCGTCCACCACCGTCGCGCCCCGGCAGACGAAGCAGACCAGGTCGACCTCGGCGCTCGGCTCGGTGAAGGGGAAGTACGACGGCCGAAACCGCGTCGTGATGCCCTCACCGAACATGGACGTCGCGAAGTGGTCCAGGGTGCCCTTGAGGTGGGCCATCGAGATGCCCTCGTCGATCGCCAGGCCTTCGACCTGGTGGAACACCGGGCTGTGCGTCGCGTCGTACTCGTCGGTGCGAAACACCCGGCCCGGGCAGACCACGTAGATCGGCGGGGTCCGGGTGAGCATCGTGCGCGCCTGGACCGGGGAGGTGTGGGTGCGCAGCACGATCCCGTTGTCCCGGGGGTCGGTCCAGAACGTGTCCTGCATGGTGCGCGCCGGATGGTCCGGTCCGAGGTTGAGGGCATCGAAGTTGAGCCACTCCGCCTCGATGACGGGCCCTTCGGCGACCTCCCAGCCCATCGCCACGAAGATGTCGGCGATCAGCTCGGAGCCGGTGGTGATCGGGTGCCGGGCACCTGGGGGCGTGCGGTCGGTGGGCAGCGTGACGTCGACGGTCTCGTCGACGAGCATCCGCTCCTCGTGCTCGGCCTCGAGCGCCGAGGTCCGCGCTGCGAGCGCCTGATTGACTGCGCCGCGGGCCTTGCCGATCCGCTGGCCCGCCTCCTTGCGGGCCTGGGGCGGCAGGGCCCCGATCTCCCGGTTGGCCAGCGCCAGCGGCGACCGGTCACCCGTGTGGTCGATCCGCACCTGCTTGAGCGTCTCGAGGTCGGCAGCGTCGGCGATTGCGGCCAGGGCGGCGTCGCGCGCGCTCTCGACCTCCTCGGACTTCAAGGGGGTGACCTCCACGGGGTCGTAGTCGGTGTTGGGTCCGGACATGGGTGTGAGGGTAGTGAGACCTCGGGGTCCGGAGCGAACCGGTATCGGCCGGTCAGTGGGCCGAGGCGAACTCGGTCGGCACCCCGGGCCAGGTGCAGGACAGCACGGCGCCGCCGCCGGCAGCGTCGTCGATGGTGACCTCGCCCCCGTGGGCGCGCACCAGGCCGTGCACGATGTAGAGCCCGAGACCGGAGCCCCCGCGCCCGCCGGTCCAGAACTTCGTGAAGACCCGGCGACGCAGTTCCGGCGCGATCCCCTCGCCCTCGTCGGTGACCGTCACGCGGACTCCCGGCCGTGACCCCTCCTCCACGAAGTCCGTCTGCGCCTCCAGTCGCACCAGCACGACGCCCTCGCCGTGGCGCACGGCGTTCTCGACCAGATTGGTCACGACCTGGGTGAACTTGTCCGGGTCGGCGTGGATCTGGGCCAGCCCGTCGACCGCCTCGAGCCTGATGGGACGCTTCGTCCCTGCCGCGACCGACGCGACGATGCGCGAGACGAGCACCTCGGCGTCGGTCGGCCTGCGATGCATCTGCAGGCGTCCGGTGTCGATCCGGGCGACGTCGAGGAGCTCGGCGATGAGGCGGCTCAACCGGTCGGCATCCGCGCTGACGGTGGTGAGCATCAGCTTCTTCTGCTCGTCGTTGAGCTTGTCCCAGCGGTTCAGCAGCGCCTGGACGAAGCCCTTGACGCCCGTGAGCGGCGAGCGCAGCTCGTGGGCGACGGTGGCCACGAGGTCCGAGCGCTCCCGGTCCAGGCGGGCGCGGCCTCGCCCGGAGCGGATGCTGATGGCAAGCCGGCTCAACTCGCCCCGAGGCCGCTCGCGGTGCAGCCGGGCGGTGACGAGCACCTCGGTGCCGTCGGGCAGCGACCAGGACTGCTCCGGCACCGCCGTGCGCGTCGCCAGCCCGACGTACGGCGAGTTGCAGGTCAGCCACGCGGCGCCGTCGGAGTTCTTCAGCCGCAGCACGTCGGCGAGGGGTCGTCCGAGGGCCTCGGCCGCGCTCTCCCACCCCAGCCAGGTAGCGGCGAGGTGGGAGACGGCGATGACCGTGCCGCTCGCGTTGGCGACGACCACACCGTCGGGCAGGGCGTCGACGACTTCCTGCGCGCTGGTTCCATCCACCCGGCCAGGCTACGGCGTGTGGTGCCGCGCGGACTCGTAGAGGCACAGCGCGGCAGCGGTGGACAGGTTGAGGCTCTCGGCCCGGCCACGAATCGGGATCCGGACCCGGTGGTCGGCCAGGGCGGCGATCTCGGCGGGCAGACCCCAGGCCTCGTTGCCGAAGAGCCACGCGGTGGGTCGGGTGAGCAGGTCGCCGGCGGCGTGCAGATCGGTCGCTCCCGCAGCGTCGGCGGCGAGCACGCTCAGCCCCGCGTCGCGGGCCGCCGCGATGGCCGCGGGGACGTCGGCCTCCACCGCCACGGGCAGGTGGAAGGCACTGCCGACGCTGGCCCGCAGGGTCTTGGGGTTGTAGAGGTCCACCGAGCTGCCGGCGAGCACGACGGCGTCGGCGCCGGCGGCGTCCGCGGTGCGGATGACGGTGCCGGCGTTGCCGGGGTCCCGGACATCGGCGCAGATCGCGACCAGTCGCACCCCGCCCTCCCCGCGCTCGGGGTCGCGATCGGGGTCCAGGACATGCTGGACGGGACGGTCGAAGAAGCGACACAGCGCCACGACACCGGCGGGGTTGACCGCGTCGCTCAGCGACGCGAGCGCGCGCTCCTCGACCAGGGTCCACGCGGGAGCGGCCGCGACAAGGGCGCCGTACTGCTGGGTGGCATCGGGCGTGGCGAAGACCTCCACCACGCAGCCGGGCACGCCGAGGGCGCCCTCCACGGCCTTGGGACCGTCGGCAAGGAACAGCCGCCGCTCGGATCTCACCGAGCGGCGGCTGAGCTTGCGTGCGTCCTTGACGCGGCCGTTGCCGACCGCGAGCGGAGTGCTCAGGCGTCGACCCGGGGAGCGTTGACGTCCTCGGGCAGCGCGGCCTTGGCGGTCTCGACGAGCGCGTTGAACGCGGCGACGTCGTTGACGGCCAGGTCGGCGAGGATCTTCCGGTCGACCTCGACGCCGGCCAGGTTGAGGCCCTGGATGAAGCGGTTGTAGGTCAGCCCCTGCGCGCGGGAGGCAGCATTGATGCGCTGGATCCACAGGCTGCGGAAGTTGCCCTTGTTCTTCTTGCGGTCGTTGTAGTTGTAGACGAGGGAGTGAGTGACCTGCTCCTTGGCCTTGCGGTACAGCCGCGAGCGCTGGCCGCGGTAGCCGCTGGCCCGCTCCAGGGTGGTACGACGCTTCTTGTGGGCATTCACTGCGCGCTTGACGCGTGCCATGGTGGATCTCCTTGTTGCTAGCTGGTCAGCGGCGGCGGGGCGCCGCGCTCGACCGACGAATGGGGCGAGGGTTGGTCAGAGACCCAACATCTTCTTGGCGCGCGGCACGTCGGCCTTGGCGACCTCGGTGGTGCCCGACATCCGGCGGGTCACCTTGGACGCCTTCTTCTCCAGGTTGTGACGCTTGCCGGCCTTCTCGCGCAGGATCTTGCCCGAGCCGGTCACGCGGAAGCGCTTTCCGGCGCCGCTGTGGCTCTTGTTCTTCGGCATCTTGATCTCTCCTCGTTGGTGATGCTGGTGCAGTGCTGGTAACGGCGGGCGCAGCCCGGCCGGCGATCGGGGGCCTAGGCCTCGATCTCGGGGTCGAGGTTCTCGGAGCGACCGCGCTCCTTCTTCTTGGCCACCGGTCCGGCGGCGTGGGCGGCGTCGCGCTCGGCCTGCTCCTCGGCCACGTGGGCAGCGCGCTCGGCCTCCTTCTCGGCCTTCGCCTCGAGGTAGTCGGCCTTCGCCTCCGCCTTCTTCTTGTGCGGACCCAGGACCATGATCATGTTGCGGCCGTCCTGCTTGGGCGAGGACTCGACGAACCCGAGCTCGGTGACGTCCTCGGCCAGACGCTGCAGCAGCCGGAAGCCGAGCTCGGGGCGGTGCTGCTCGCGACCGCGGAACATGATCGTGATCTTGACCTTGTCGCCGGCCTTGAGGAAGCGGACGACGTGGCCCTTCTTCGTCTCGTAGTCGTGCGCGTCGATCTTGGGACGAAGCTTCATCTCCTTGATGATCACGTTCGTCTGGTTGCGGCGCGCCTCACGGGCCTTCTGGGCGTTCTCGTACTTGAACTTCCCGTAGTCCATGAGCTTGCAGACCGGCGGGCGTGCCATGGGGGCGATCTCGACCAGGTCGAGGTCGGCCTCTTGGGCAAGGCGCAGCGCATCGGCGGTGGGAACGATGCCGACGGTCTCGCCGCTGGGGCCAACGAGGCGGACTTCCTGAACGCGGATCCGGTCGTTGATTCGAAGCTCGGTGCTGATGGGTCCTCCAGTGGAGTGGGCAGTGGGTCGAGGTGGTGTGGCAGGTGTCCAAGCGGAGGCCAGCCATGACCACCTACCGCCGCCTCGCGAACCACGTGCGTCCACGAGCCCAGGTCGGGCCATCAGACCGGACCCGACGACCTGATCGTGCTGCGGTCGATGCGGGTGGGAGATGATCGAGCCTGATCTCCGCTTGAAGGATCAGGCGGACACACGTGTGCCCGCTGATCCGGTCAACGACAGATGCTAGCCGAATAGTGCCGGGGCCCGAAATTCAGGCTGACGCGTCGCCACTGGGCGGCTGGTCGGCGTCGACCCAGGCGATGCCGCCGTCGATCTTGGCCAGCCGGTAGCCGGCGCCCAGCGCGGTCAGCGAGTCCCCGTCCACGACGAAGCGGGTGGGGCCGGCGATGTCGACGACCAGGGCCGAGGCCTGCTCCTGCACGGCAGCCTCGGCTGCCTGGCGGGCGGTGACCGGGACCGGTCGCGCCTCCGGGTCCCACGCGGCCAGAGCGTCGATCGAGGTGAAGGCGAGCAGGCCCCGACGCCCGTCGGACGTCTGCATCAGGACCGCAGCCATGTCGCTGGACTTGTCGCTCGTCAGCCCCGTGCTCGCATCGACCTCGACCTCGCCGAGCACCGCCACGACGGGGACCAGGAGCCGGGCGTGCTGCAGCCGGGCCAGCGCAGCGACGTAGGTGTCCGTGGTGCCCGTGGTGTCCGTGCCCGCCGAGGTGGAGCCGTACGCCGCGAGCGCCTGCGCGAGCGCGGGGTCGGCGCGACCCTCGTCGTCGGGCACCGCTGGACCGAGGAGCCGGCGCTGGGAAGGAGGCTCGTTCATCGCCGCCAGTGTGTCACCCTGGACTGGTGGACGACGTCGCCTGGGGAGCCCTCACCCTCTCGCTGACCGTGCTCGGCGCGATCTACACCTGGTACGCCTACCAGCGCCGTGGCCTCGCACCCGCGCTGCGCGGTGCCGCCCTCACGTTGCTCCCGCTCGCGGCCCTGCTCACCAGGACGCTGCGGATGTTCACCGAGATCGCCGACGCGGTCACGGGCTGGGCGACGCGCCTGGTGTTCAGCCCCACCGTGTGGGTGGGCGTGGTCGTCGCCGGGATCTCGGTCCTGCTGTTCGGAGCCGCCCGAGTGATCGACCGTCGTGGCGGGAAGCCGGGAACCTCCGGAAAGCCGGGGAAGCCCGTGACGAGGCAGGTCGAGGCGAGCGACCCGCCCGACGACGACATGGCCGATATCGAGGCCATCCTGCGCAAGCGCGGCATCTCCTGAGCACTGCGTCCGAGGCGGCGCCGCACCCCGACGTCACCGCGCGGCGAGTGCTCGACCTGGCCGGGAGCCGCTCGCCCACCCTGGGGACGGGGCGGCTCGTGTGCGTCGACGGCCCGGCCGGGTCGGGCAAGACCACGCTGGCCGCGGCGCTCCAGGACCTGAGCCCTGGCTCCGCCGTCGTGCACCTCGACGAGCTCCTCGACGGCTGGGGTGGCCTGGTGGGTGTCGACCAGCGGCTCGATCCACTCCTTCTCCCGCTGGCACGCGGCGCGCCCGGACGCTTCGAGCGCTACGACTGGGTCTCCGGACGCTTCGCGGAGTGGGTCCCGATCCCACCGACGCCGTTGCTGGTCCTGGAAGGGGTCGGGTCAGGATCGTTGCGACACGCACCGCTGTGCACGGTGCTGGTCTGGGTCGAGGTGGACGACGACCTGCGCCTTCGCCGCGGATTGGAACGCGACGGCGAGGAGATGCGACCGCACTGGGATCGGTGGATGCGCGACGAGCGCGCGCACTTCGTGGACCAGGACACCCGCGCCCGCGCCGACGTGGTTGTGTGACGCCATGAGCGACCAGGTCCCACCCAGCGGCGAGCAGTTCGCCATCTCCGGCGGCGGGTACGACGCCGTGGTCACCGAGAGCGGGGCCGCACTGCGCCTGCTCACCTATGCCGGTCGCGACCTCGTCGACGGGTTCGGCGCGGACGCGATGTCGTCGGGCGGCCGGGGCCAGCTGCTGATGCCGTGGCCCAACCGGGTCCGCGACGGCAGGTACTCCTTCGACGGGCGGGACCTCCAGCTCGCTCTCACCGAGCCGACGCGCGGCAACGCCTCCCACGGCCTGGCTCGCTGGGCGGCCTGGACGTTCGAGGAGCGCACCGAGCACTCGGTCTCACTGCAGTACCGGCTGATGGCGCAGACCGGCTACCCGTGGCTCGTCGACCTGCACGTGCTCTACGACCTCTCGGCGGACGGGCTCACCGTCACCCAGACCGCCACCAACCTCTCCCCCACGCCCGCGCCCTACGCCAGCGGGGCGCACCCCTACTTCACGGTCGGCGACAGCCCGATCGACAGCTGGGAGCTCCACCTGCCAGCTGCCACTCGGTCGATCACCGACGATCGGCTGATCCCGGTGGGCACCGAGGACGTGGCGGGCACGCCGTACGACTTCCGGGAGGCGAGGGCCCTGGGCGACCTCGCTCTCAACCACGGCTTCACCGACCTCGAGCGCGACGATGCCGGGCGAGCCACCACGTCCCTGCGCGACCCGGCCACCGGGCGCGCGCTCGAGGTGTGGGTGGACCGGGGCCACCGCTGGCTGCTGCTCTACACCGCCGACGACGGCGCGGCCACGGCCCGGCGTTCGCTGGCGATCGAGCCGATGACGGCCAACGCCGACGCCTTGCGCACCGGCGAGGACCTGCTCACCCTGGCGCCCGCCGGCGAGGCCGACGACGAGGCGTCAGTCTCCTGGGGGGTGCGCGCGGTCGAGGAGCACGCGTAGCTCCCGCACCGCCTGCTTGGCGCGGGCACCGTCGGAGCCCTGGATCCCCATCGCCGGCACGGTCGTGCCGTCGGCGAGGTCGAGGCTGACCCACGGCGCTCCGGCATCGAGGCGCACCGCGACGACCTGCGCCCAGTCGTACTCGTGCTGGCGGTAGCCGTTGACGACGACGATCCCCTCGGTGCGGGCCTGGACGCGGGAGCGGACCAGGGCGTAGAGACACGCCACCCCGCCGCCGAACATCGCCACGACGGTCCCGCGCTGGAACGGGGTGACGGCATCCCGCGTCTCCTGGTCGAACCCGATCCAGAGCAGGGCGACGATGAAGACCAGCACCACGATCGCGACGACGCCTGCGATGCGGGGTCCCAGCGGGCGCCAGGTCCGCGGGAGGCTCAGCTGTCCCCCCGTGGCGCCCTGGTCAGAGCCGGCAGGCATGGATGTCGGTCAGCAGGATGCCTCGCGCACCGAGGTCGTAGAGCTGGTCCATGAGCCGCTGGGCGCCCCCGCGCGGCACCATGGCGCGCACGGCGTACCACCCCTCGCGCTGCAGCGGCGCGATCGTGGGGCTCTCGATGCCCGGGGTCAGGGCGACGGCGGCGTCGAGGTGCTCGGCCGAGACGTCGTAGTCCATCATCACGTAGCCGCGCGCGACCAGGACACCCTCGATGCGGCGGCGGAAGACCTCGAAGCCGGGCGGCAGGTCGCCGCCGGCGCGGGTGATCAGGACCGCCTCGGAGCGCAGGATCGGCTCTCCGAAGGTCTCGAGGCCGGCCTGCTTGAGGGTGGCTCCGGTCTCGACGACGTCGGCGATCACGTCGGCCACCCCGAGCTGGATGCTGGTCTCCACAGCGCCGTCGAGGCGGGTCACCGACGCCTCGATGCCACGCTCCTCGAGGTAGGCGCGCACGATCCCGACGTACGACGTGGCGATGCGGGTGCCCGCGAGGTCCTCGACCGCGGAGAACGCGCCGCGGGGACCGGCGAAGCGGAAGGTGCTGCGTCCGAAGCCGAGCGTCAGCGCCTCCTCTGCCTTGGCTGCCGAGTCGCGCAGCAGGTCACGGCCGGTGATGCCGATGTCGAGGGTGCCCTCCCCGACGTACAAGGCGATGTCCCGCGGGCGCAGGTAGAAGAACTCGACCCCGTTGTCGGGGTCCATCAGGGTGAGCTGCTTGGAGTCGTCGCGCTGGCGGTAGCCGGACTCGCGCAGGATCTCGGAGGCCGACTGGGACAGCGAGCCCTTGTTGGGGATCGCGATGCGAAGCGGTGGCATGGGTGGGTCCTGGAGTCAGAGGTGGGCGTAGACGTCGTCGAGCTCGATGCCGCTGGCGATCATCAGCACCTGAGCGTGGTAGAGCAGCTGGCTGATCTCCTCGGCGGCGCGGTCCTTGCCCTCGTGCTCGGCGGCCATCCAGGACTCCGCGGCCTCCTCGACCAGCTTCTTGCCGATCGTATGGACGCCGGCGTCGAGCGCGGCGACGGTGCCGGAGCCGTGGGGTCGGGTGCGGGCCTTCTCGGACAGCTCTGCCCAGAGCCCCTCGAACGTCTTCACGGGTGGCAGCCTACGGCGTACGGCGGGTGGTCGGCGGGGCAGTCCCATCGTCGTCCCTAGGGGGCGTGCGTCCTCGCCTCCGTGAGGACCCTTGCCGCGTCGACGAAGCTGTACGACGCGGCGGTGCCGGTGAGGTCCGGCACGCCGAGGCGCACCACGACGGTCCGGCTCGAGGGATCGACCAGAACCACCTGGCCGCCGAAGCCCTGGGCGGCGAACAGGTCGTCAGGCGCCCCCGGAGCAACCTGACCGACGCGCACGACCTCGGGGCTTCCGGTGAGGTCGGTCTGGTCGAGCGGACCGCGCAGGGGGCCCTTCCGGTTGAGCCACCAGAGCAGGCCGTAGGCGGCGTTGAGGTCCTGGGACGGCGCGCCGACCGCCTCGTCCACCCAGGCCGCGGGCAGGACGCGCTCGCCGTCCCACTGACCGCGTTGGGCGAAGAGCGTCCCGAACCGTGCCAGGTCGCGGCACGTGGAGTTGAGCCCGAACGCCGTGCTGGTCGAGGCGCCCGCGGCGTCACCGGTCATCCGGGTGTCGTCCATGCCGAGCGGCTCGAACAGCCGGGTCGCGGCGTAGGCGGCGGTCGTCTCCCCCACTGCTGTGCTCAGCACCGCGTCGAGGGTCTGGATGGCGGCGTTGTTGTAGGCCCAGACCGTCCCCGGCTCGAACTGCTGCTCCAGGCTCACCGCGTAGGCCGTGCGGTCGCGGGCCCGGATGAGCTCGGTGTAGTCCGACTGGGTCGACCACTCACGACCGCTGTCGTTGGCGAGCAGGTTGCGCACCGTCACCTCGGCCGACGGCGTCCCGCGCCACTGCCGCACCTGATGCGCCGCGGGCAGGTCGATGTCGAGCAACCCGTCCGCCTCGGCCAGTCCGACCAGGGTGCCCGTCACGGACTTGGTGACGGAATAGACCTCCTGCGACGTGCGCTCGTCGGTGTCCTGCCAGTACCACTCGCCCACGATGCGGCCGCGGCGAGCGACCAGCAGGCAGGTCGAGCCGGTCTGCTCGGCGTCGGCGGCGAGCCCGGCCAGGACCGCGGCAGAGAAGCCCGCCCTGCGCGGCGACTGGCGGCGCCAGGCGAACCGGGCCGGTTGCTCATCGGTGACGGAGGCGTCCGCCCTCGACGTACCGACGGGCTCGGGGCTCGGCACCTCGTTGTCCCCGCCCTCCGGCGAGCACGCCCCGCTCAGCAGCGCACCGACCACCAGCGCGCCGGCCAGCAGAAGGACGGCCGGGCGGCAGGGGGAGGACACGCGGCAACCCTACGGTCCGGGATGCGGGGTCAGGCGCCGTAGACAGGCTCGGGCGTCGGCGCCTCGGCCAGCAGCTCGCGCAGTCCGGCGCCGACGTCGGCGGCCTGCCAGCGAGCTCCTGCATCGCGGGAGGGGCCGTGGGCCCAGCCGTTCTCGACCGTGATGGTCGAGCCGTCGATCTCGATGACCCGACCGGTGACGTCGGCGGCGTCCTCGGAGGCGAGCCAGGCGACGATCGGGGAGTTGTCCTCGGGCACTGCCATGGCGGAGGTGTCGAAGGCCCCCTCGGTCATCCGGGTGCGGGCCACCGGCGCGATCGCGTTCACGGTCACGCCGTACCGCCCCATCTCCTGGGCCGCGACAAGCGTGAGGCCGGCGATGCCCGCCTTCGCCGCTGAGTACGTCGCCTGGCCGACCGAGCCCTGCATCCCCGCACCGGAGGAGGTGTTGATGACCCGGGCGGCGCGTTGACGACCCGCCTTGGACTCCGCCCGCCAGTAGGCGCCAGCGTGGCGCAGCGGAGCGAAGTGTCCCTTGAGGTGGACCCGGATGACGGCGTCCCACTCCTCCTCGGCGGTGTTGACCAGCATCCGGTCCCGCACGAAGCCGGCGTTGTTGACCAGGACGTCGAGACCGCCGAAGGTGTCGATCGCCTGATGCACCATCGCCTCGGCCTGGGCGAAGTCGGCGACGTCGGCACCGTTGGCGACCGCCTCTCCTCCCGTCTCGCGGATCAGCGCGACGACCTCGTCGGCGGGCGACTCACCCGTGCCCTCTCCGGCCAGCGAGACGCCGAAGTCGTTGACCACGACCTTGGCGCCGTGCGAGGCGAGCTCGAGCGCGTGGGCGCGGCCGATGCCGCGTCCGGCGCCGGTGACGATGGCGACGCGGCCAGCCAGGAGGTCGGACATGGGGTTCTCCTTCGGTCGGGTGGTGCTCAGATGTGCAGGAAGACAGGTGGCTCGCCGCCGCCGTCGCAGCCGACGCAGGCGCCGGAGACGTACGACGCCAGGTCGCTGGCGAGGAAGACCGCGACGTGGCCCACCTCGTCCGGCCGGGCCATCCGGCCCAGTGGGATGGTGCGCTCGATCGCCGCGACCCGATGGTCTCCGCCGTAGTGGTCATCGGTGTTCTCGGTGCGGCACAGCCCCACGTCGACGGCGTTGACCCGCACCCGCGGCGCCCACTCCATGGCCAGCGAGCGGGTGAGCGAGTCCAGGCCGGCCTTGGCTGCGCCGTACGCGGCGACCGTGGGGGCGGCGCGGTGAGCCGAGATCGAGGAGATGTTCACGATCGAGCCGCCGGACTCCTGCTCCTGCATGACGGCGTTGGCGGCCTGGGAGACAGCCAGGGGGCTGAGCAGGTTGAGGCCGACGATCTTGTCGTGGAAGCGGGGGGACGCGGTCGCCGCGTCACTCGCGGGGGCTCCCCCGGCGTTGTTGACCAGGACGTCGAGGCGACCGTGGGTCTCGACGACGCCGGAGACCAGTGCGACCACCGCGTCGGGATCCCGGATGTCGCAGACCCGGTGCTCGGCGCCCTCCGCGGTCGGGGATGCCGACCGGGCGCAGGTCACGACCGTGGCCCCGGCGGCGAGGAACGAGCGGGTGATGCCGAGGCCGATCCCCTTCGTGCCGCCGGTGACGAGGACGACGCGGCCGGACAGGTCGAGGACGAGGGACATGACTGCTACCCTACCAAGCAAGTGCTTGGTTGGCTGCTGGTGGCGCACTTACCAGCAGTTGTGACGACTACCTGACGGTTACAGGGGTCAGGTAGTAGGGACAACTGCTGGTAAGTAGCCGCGGCGACCCACCCAGCGCGCGCCCGTCCGCGACTCGTAGGAGCCCCATGACGATCACCTCAGAACTGCGCAGCGACGGGATCCGCGTCGTCACGATGGAGCATCCGCCGGTCAACGCCCTCACCGTCCAGGGCTGGTACGACGTCGCCGGCGCGCTCGACGAGGCCAGCGCCGACCTGGACACCCACGTGGTGATCCTGCGGGCCGAGGGTCGCGGCTTCAACGCCGGCGTCGACATCAAGGAGATGCAGCGCACCTCCGGGTTCGACGCCCTGATCGGCGCCAACAAGGGCTGCTTCGCGGCGTTCAGGGCCGTCTACGAGTGTGCGGTGCCGGTGATCGCTGCCGTCAACGGCTTCTGCGTGGGCGGCGGCGTCGGCCTGGTCGGCAACGCCGACTGCGTGGTGGCCAGCGACGACGCCTTCTTCGGCGTCCCCGAGGTCAAGCAGGGCGCCCTCGGTGCCGCGACCCACATGGCCCGACTCGTGCCGCAGCACATGATGCGCACCCTCTACTTCACCTCCCGCACCATCGAGGCCAAGGACCTGGTGCAGTTCGGCTCGGTCCTCGAGGTCGTGGCGCGTGCGGAGCTCGACGATGCCGCCCTGCGCGTCGCCGCCGACATCGCCGCCCAGGACACCCGGGTGATCCGTGCCGCCAAGGAGTGCCTCAACGGCATCGACCCGATCGACGTCAACAAGAGCTACCGCTTCGAGCAGGGCTTCACGATGGAGCTCAACCTGATGGGCGTGGCCGACGAGCTGCGCGACAGGTTCGTGAGTGGTCCCAGTGCCGGCACAGAGAAGAGCGAGACGTGAGCAAGGGACCCCGCGACAAGCGGATGAGCATCGACGAGGTCGTCGCCGAGCTGCGCGACGGGATGACGATCGGCATCGGCGGGTGGGGCCCGCGACGCAAGCCGATGGCCCTGGTCCGCGCCATCCTGCGCTCGGACCTGCAGGACCTGACCATCGTCAGCTGGGGCGGCGCGGACGTGGGGCTGCTCGTCCGAGCGGGCAAGGTGCGCAAGCTGGTCTACGCCTTCGTCTCACTCGACTCGATCCCCCTCGAGCCCAACTTCCAGAAGGCGCGGCAGGAGGGCACGATCCCCGAGGTCGTCGAGCTGGACGAGGGGATGTTCCAGACCGGCCTGCGCGCGGCGGCCCAGCGCCTGCCGTTCCTGCCGATGCGCGCCGGCCTCGGGTCCGACGTCCTGGTCAACAATCCCGACATCAAGACCGTCACCAGCCCGTACGACGACGGCGTCGGCCACGAGGAGCTCGTCGCGGTCCCCGCTCTCAAGCTCGACGTCGCCCTGGTGCACCTCAACCGGGCCGACTGCCATGGCAACGCGACGTACCTCGGCCCCGACCCCTACTTCGACGACCTCTTCGCGATGGCCGCCGAGCGCACCTACCTGTCCGTCGAGCAGGTCGTCGACACCGCCGGGCTGACCGTCGACACGGCGGTCCAGCGGCTGCTGCTCAGCCGGATGATGGTGACCGGCGTCGTCGAGACGCCCCACGGGGCGCACTTCACCACCTGCGTGCCCGACTACGAGCGCGACGAGAAGTTCCAGAAGGCCTACGCCGCCGCTGCCTCCGGGACCGACGACGACTGGGCCGCCTTCGAGGCGCGCTTCCTGGCCGGTGACGAGGCCGCCTACCAGGCTGCCGTGTCCGAGTTCACCGCCGAGCAGGAGGCCAGCCGATGAGCACGAGCTCCACCCGAGCCGACGTCTGCGCGGCCGCGATCGCCGACGCGTTCAAGGACGATGGAGAGATCTTCGCCAGCCCGATGGGGATGCTGCCGATGCTGGGCGTGCGCCTGGCCAAGCTGACGTCCAACCCCGACCTGGTGATCTCGGACGGGGAGTCGCTCTTCCTCGCCGGCGTCCCGCCGCTGTTCGCCAAGGGCGACCCCCCAGAGGTCGTCGAGGGCTGGATCCCGTTCCGCAGGGTCTTCGACGTCGTCGCCTACGGCAAGCGTCACGTCATGATGGGCGCGACCCAGGTCGACCGCACCGGCAACCAGAACATCTCGGCCATCGGCGACTTCGCGCAGCCGAAGCGGCAGCTGCTGGGCTCGCGCGGCGCGCCTGGCAACACCGCCAACAACCGCACGTCCTACTGGGTGCCCAAGCACTCCACGCGGGTCTTCGTCGAGCGGGTCGACATCGTCACCGGCGTCGGACCCCAGCGTGCGGCCGCTGCTGGCCCCGGCGCGAGCCGCTTCAACGACATCCACCGGGTGGTCAGCAACCTCGGGGTCTTCGACCTCGACGGTCCCGACCACACGCTGCGGCTGCTCTCGGTCCACCCCGGCGTCACCGCCGACGAGGTGCAGGCCGCTACCGGCTTCGACCTCGGGGACCTGGCAGACGTGCCGGTCACGCGCGAGCCGACAGCCGAGGAGCTCGTCATCATCCGCGAGGTGCTCGACCCCAGGAGCCTGCGCCACCGAGAGGTCCCCGAGGAGAAGAGCCAGTGATCGAGCAGCAGCTCAAGACCCCCTTCACCGAGCTGGTCGGGGTCAAGCACCCGATCGTGCAGACGGGCATGGGCTGGGTCTCCGGACCTCGCCTCGTCAGCGGTACGGCGAATGCCGGCGGGCTGGGCATCCTGGCCAGCGCCACGATGACCTTCGAGGAGCTCGAGAGGGCGATCGTCGAGACCAAGAGCCGGACGGGCAACCCGTTCGGCGTCAACATGCGCGCCGACGCCGGTGACGCGGCCGATCGCTGCGACCTGCTGATCAAGCACGGCGTGAAGGTCGCCTCCTTCGCCCTCGCTCCGAAGCAGGACCTCATCGCGAAGCTCAAGGACCACGGCATCGTCGTGATGCCCTCGATCGGCGCCGCCAAGCACGCCGTCAAGGTGGCCTCGTGGGGGGCCGACGCGGTGATGGTGCAGGGCGGCGAGGGTGGCGGCCACACGGGTCCGGTCCCGACCACCCTGCTGCTGCCGACGGTGCTGGACGCCGTCGATCTTCCGGTGATCGCGGCCGGCGGGTTCTTCGACGGCCGCGGCCTCGCCGCAGCGCTGTCGTACGGCGCCGCCGCGGTCGGCATGGGCACCCGCTTCCTGCTCACCCAGGACTCGGCGGTGCCGCAGGCGGTCAAGGACCTCTACCTCACCCATGGCCTGACCGACACCGTGGTGACCGCGAAGGTCGACGGCATGCCGCACCGGATGCTGCGCACCGACCTGGTGGAGTCCCTCGAGGGCACCAGCGCCGCCAAGCGACTCGGTCCCACGCTGCGGCGCACGGTGGAGTTCAAGAAGGACTCCGGGATGAGCTGGCTCGCTCTGGCCAAGGACGGCCGGGCGATGAGGAAGGCCCAGGGGCGCTCGCTGGGTCAGATGGCGCTGGCCGCCAACACCCCGGTGATGCTCAAGGCCGGGCTGGTCGAGGGCGACACCTCGGCCGGTGTGCTGGCCTCAGGCCAGGTCGTCGGCGTCATCGACGACCTGCCGACGTGCGAGGAGCTGATCGACCGGATGGTGCTGGGCGCCGTCGAGGAGCTGCGGCGAGGCGCGACCTACGTCGTCTGACGCCACACCTCGGCCTCACGGCCCGCTCTCGGCGCTCAGTAGGCTGGCACCGTGACCCAGGAGCCCACCCCCCGCCGCGCCCGGCACCTGATGGACCCCAACGCTCCGCGCAAGCGGGCCAGCGCAGCCGATGTCGCTCGGCTCGAGCACGTCCAGCGCACCGTGATGTCGGTGCTGGTCGGCACCACGATCTTCCACCTCTCCGTGGGCCTGGTCATCGGCGCCTTCTTCATCGACGACAGCGAGCGCACCGCTCAGGTCGGGCTGTGCCTGCTCGGCGGCGCCTTCGGCGTCCTCGCCGTGGCGGCGGCGTACGCCATCCACCGCAAGGCGCTGACCCCCACCCGGGTCGCCACTGCCCTGGCGGTCGGGGCGGTCCCCGCCGTCGTCGGCTTGTACGTCGTCTACCGCTGAGCCCCCGCTGTTCACCCACCGGACGTTCGCGTGGTGTCGACTGCGCGCGTGTGCGATGACTCCCCCGGATCCCGACGCCATACCCACCCCGAGCCGTCGCCCGGTCTGAGCCGCCGCACCGTGGCCGCCGCCGGTCCCGGTCTGCTGATCGCCGGTGCACTCGGCGGCAGCACCGGCGCGATCGCGCCCGGCGCTGCCTGGGGCAGCACGGGCAAGCCCAGGACCGGCGCCAGCCGGACGTCGCGCATCACCCACGGCACCGTGCTGCTGCACGCCGACATGCACAACCACACGCTGCTCTCCGACGGGGACGGCAAGCCGGCGCGCGCGTTCGCGTCGATGCGCAGCGCCGGCCTCGACGTGGCAGCCCTGACCGACCACGCCACGCTGTCCGACAACCTGTTGGGCGATGTCCTGGCCGGCATCCTGCCCGCCGAGTACAAGGGACTGGCGGGCATCACACAGGGTGACTGGGCCCGGACGGGGCGACTGGCGGACGCCGCCAACAAGGACGGCCGGTTCACCGCCCTCCGCGGCTTCGAGTGGTCGGAGCCGCTGATCGGGCACGTCAACGTGTGGTTCACCGAGCACTACGTCGACGTCCTGCAGGCCGGCCTCATGCAGCCGCTCCTGACATGGCTGCGCCGCGAGCCGGGACTGGTGCTCGACGGTGGCCGCGGCGGACTCGCCGGCTTCAACCACCCCGGCCGGGAGCCGGGACGCTTCCAGGAGTTCACCTTCGACCCGAAGGCACGCAAACACGTCGTGTCCCTGGAGCTCTTCAACCGCGGTGACGACTACCTCTTCGAGGGCTACGCCGACGGCCTCAGCTCACCGCTGGTGGCATGCCTGGGTGCCGGCTGGACCCCCGGGATCCTGGGGGTGACCGACGAGCACGGCAGCGACTGGGGATTCCCCGAGGGCAAGGGCCGCACGGGCATGTGGGTCAAGGAGCACAGCCGTGCCGGCGTCAAGGAGGCGATGCGCAAGCGTCGTTTCTTCGCCACCCGCACCTCCGGCCTGCGCGTCGACGCCACCGCCAGGTCGCTGCGCTCCCACGGCCGTACGGCGCGGATGGGACGCCCCCTGCGGCACCGTCGCGGCCCGGTGCGCTTTCGCCTCGACCTCGCGCGTGACCGGTCGTGGATCGGTCGCAACCTCGAGGTGCAGGTCCTGCGCCCCGGCAATGACGTGCCCGAGGTCGCCGACGTGGTCCCCTTCACGGTCGGTCCGGTCGTCGACTTCACGGTGCCGATCCGCTACGGCGAGGGCGAGTGGATCTGCCTGCGCATCGCCGACCCCGCCGAGCCCAATGCCTCGCCCGGACCGGCGGGTCACCCGTGCAACAACCTCGGGATCGCCTACACGAGTCCGTGGTACCTAGATCCCGAGGTCTGAAGGCTCAGAGACGCTCGATGATCGTCACGTTGGCTTGGCCGCCGCCCTCGCACATGGTCTGCAAGCCGTATCGCCCACCCGTGCGCTCGAGCTCGTTGAGCATCGTGGTCATGAGGCGGGTGCCGGTGGCCCCGATCGGGTGACCCAGGGCGATGCCGCCGCCGTTGACGTTGACCTTGTCGTGCGGCGCGCCGGTCTCCTTCATCCACGCCAGCACGACGGAGGCGAACGCCTCGTTGCACTCGAAGAGGTCGATGTCGTCGATGCTGAGGCCCGTCTTGTCCAGGGCGTGCGCGGTCGCGCGGATCGGACCGGTGAGCATCCAGACCGGGTCGTCACCACGCACCGACAGGTGGTGGATGCGGGCCCGTGGGGTGAGGGAGTGGTCGGTGAGGGCCTGCTCGGAGGCGAGGAGCATCGCGGTGGAGGCGTCGCAGATCTGCGAGGCGACCGCGGCGGTGATCCGGCCGCCGGGGGCGAGCGGCTGCAGCCCCGCCATCTTCTCCAGCGACGTCTCGCGGGGACACTGGTCGGTGTCGAAGACCGTCCCGTCGTCCAGGGTGATCGGCTCGATCTCGCCGGCGAAGCGGCCCTCGGCGATCGCCGTACGAGCCCGGTCGTGGGAGGCGAGGGCGAAGGACTCCATGTCCTCCCGCGAGATGTCCCACCTCTCGGCGATCATCTCGGCCGAGTTGAACTGCGAGACCTCGACATCGCCGTAGCGCCGCTGCCAGCCCGGTGACTCCGCGAAGGGGGTGGTGAAGCCGTACTGCTGGCCGGCCAGCATGGCCGAGGAGATCGGGAGTGCGGACATGTTCTGCAGTCCGCCTGCGACCACGAGGTCCTGGGTGCCCGACATGACGCCCTGGGCGGCGAAGTGCACCGCCTGTTGGGAGGACCCGCACTGGCGGTCGATCGTCACCCCCGGGACATGGTCGGGCAGCCCCGCGACCAGCCACGCCGACCGTGCGACGTCGCCTGCCTGGGAGCCGATCGTGTCGCAGCACCCCATGATCACGTCGTCGACGGCGCCGGGGTCGACACCCGTACGACGCATCAGCGCCGTCAGCGCGTGACCGCCGAGGTCGGCCGAGTGGATCTCGGCGAGCGCGCCACCGCGCTTGCCGACGGGCGTTCGGACGGCGTCGATGATGTAGGCCTCGGTCACGACTTGTCTCCCTGGGTGGTGTGGCGCGGTTGGGCTATCCCGTCGAGCAGGATGGTCAGGTACTGGCGGGCGATGTCGGTGTGGGCGAGCTTGCCACCGGGGCGGTACCACGCGACGGCCACCCACACGGTGTCGCGCAGGAAGCGGTAGGTCAGCTCGATGTCGAGGTCGGCGCGCAGGGCACCGGTCCGCACCCCGTCGTGGAGCAGGGTGATCCAGACCTCGCGGGACTGGGCATTGCGTTCGGCGAGGTAGGCGAAGCGGTCGAAGCCGCCCAGGTAGGCGGCCTCGTTCTGGAAGATCGCCACCTCGTCACGGTGCTGGTCGATCGCCTCGAAGGAGACCTCGACCGCCCGCTCGAGCTTGGTGCGGGCGTCGTCGTCACTGTGCAGGATCGTGTCGTAGCGACCGAAGAGCTCGTGCTGGAAGGTCGAGAGGATCTCGTCGACCATCGACTCCTTGGAGTCGAAGTGGTGGTAGAGGCTGCCGGACAGGATGCCCGCGGCGTCGGCGATGTCGCGCACCGTGGTGTTCTTGAAGCCCTTGGACGCGAAGAGACCCGCTGCGATGGCGAGCAGCTCGCTGCGGCGGTTGGGGGTGGAGGTCGGCTGGACGGGCTCGGCGCTCATGGGGTCATGCTTGCTGACTGCTCACGGCCACGACCTCGCCGGTCATGTACGACGCGTAGTCGCTGGCGAGCATCACCATCACATTGGCCACCTCCCAGGGCTCGGCGGCCCGGCCGAACGCCTCCCGCTGCTTGAGCTCGGCCAGCAGGTCGTCGGAGGTGACCTTGGCCAGGAACGGGTGCATCGCCAGGCTGGGGCTCACCGCGTTGACCCGGATGCCGTGGGGGGCGAGGTCGATGGCGCTGCACCGGGTCAGCGCCATCACGCCCGCCTTGGCCGCGGCGTAGTGCGCCTGCCCCTCCTGGGCACGCCAACCGATGACGGAGGCGTTGTTGACGATCACGCCCTTCGTGCCGCCCGCCACGAACCGCTGACCTGCTGCCCGGACGCACCGGAAGGTGCCGGTCAACGTGATGTCGAGAACCGTGAGCCACTGCTCGTCGGTCATCTCGAGGACGTTGGCGGTGCCGCCGAGCCCCGCGTTGTTGATCATGATGTCGACGCCGCCGAACTCGTCGGCCAGGTCGAGCAGCGCGTTCACCTGGGCCTCGTCGGTGACGTCGCAGACGGTCTGGCGCACCCGCTCGGCACCGAACTCGGCGGCGAGCGTCTCCTCGGCCTCGGACAGGCGACGGGCGTGGGTGTCGGAGAAGACCACGGCCCGGGCGCCCTCCTCGAGGGCGCGCCGTACGACGGCAGCGCCGATGCCGGCCCCGGCTGCGGCGGTGACGACGACGACCTTGCCGAGCAGGAGGTCGTGTCCGGGGACGTAGTCGGGGACGGGCTGCTCGGGTCGGTGCGTCGTCATTCAGGTGCCCTTCGGTTCGCGCGGAAGGCCGAGCACACGCTCGGCCAGGATGTTCTTCTGGACCTCGTCGCTGCCGCCGTAGATGGTGTCGGCGCGAGAGAAGAGAAACAGTCGTTGGAACTCGTCGAGGTCGTGATCTCCTCCCCGTGTCAGCAGCCCGGTCTGGCCCATCACCTGCATGGCGACCTCGCCGAGACGCTGGTGCCAGTTGGCCCAGACGAGCTTGAAGATCGACCCGGCACCACCGCCGGCTGACGAGTCGTCACCCCCCGCGACGGTCGAGAGACCGCGCAGGCCCTGGGCCCGAATCACCTCGAGCTCCACCTTGAGCTGGGCCAGGCGGTCGCGCACCACCGGCTGCTCGTCGAGGACGTGGTGCTCGCGGGCGAGGCTGATCACGGCGTCCAGCTCGCGGGCGTAGTCGACGGTCTGCGCCAACGTGGAGACACCACGCTCGAAACCGAGCAGCCCCATCGCCACGCCCCAGCCCCGGCCGGGCTCGCCGACGACGAGGTCGGCGTCGGTGGTCGCCCCGGTGAAGAAGACCTCGTTGAACTCCGAGCCGCCGGTGAGCTGCTCGATCGGTCGCACCTCGACGCCGTCCTGGTCGAGGGGGACGAGCAGGAACGAGAGTCCCCGGTGGCGCTGCGAGCCCGGCTCGGTGCGAGCGATGACGAAGACCCACTGGGAGAAGTGGGCGTTGGAGGTCCAGACCTTCTGACCGTCGACGACCCACTGCGACCCGTCGTCGTTGAGCCGTGCGCGGGTCTGCACGTTGGCGAGGTCGCTGCCGGCGTCGGGCTCGGAGTACCCCTGCGCCCACAGCTCCTCGACGGCGAGGATCTTCGGCAGGAAGCGCGCCTGCTGCTCCGGGGTGCCGAAGGCGATCAGCGTCGGCCCCAGGAGGGTCTCGCCGAGGTGGTTGACGCCGTGCGGGGCGTTCGCGCGGGCATACTCCTCGTGGAAGATGACCTGCTGCCACAGGCTCAGTCCGCGGCCGCCGTGCTCGGTCGGCCAGCCGACGCACGTCCAGCCGTGCGCGGCGAGGTGACGGTTCCAGGCGAGTCGCTCGTCGATCGCCTCGTGGTCGCGACCGGGACCGCCCAGTCCCCGCAGCTCGCCCCACTCGCCGTTCAGCTGCTCGGCGAGCCAGTCACGGATCTCGGTCCGGAAGGCGAGGTCGGCATCGGAGTAGCGGAGGTCCACGAGTGCTACCCTACCAAGCAATTGCTTGGTTGGTTCTCGAGCCGGACACGACGAGCCGTGAGGAGGCACGATGTCAGCGTCACCCGTGACGATCCCCCAGCTGCTGGGCGCGGCCGCCGAGGCGTACGGCGATCGCACGGCCTACGTCCAGGACGGGCGGAGGATGACGTTCAGCGAGCTGCACGCCACCGTGCGCGGGGTCGCTCGCGGGCTCGTCGCGCACGGCCTCGCGGCCCGGGACCGCGTGGTGATCTGGGGCCCCAACAGCATCGACTGGGTCGTCGCAGCCCTCGCCGTCACGTACGCCGGCGGCGTGCTCGTGCCGGCCAACTCGCGCTACACCGGGGCCGAGGTGGCCGACCTCGTGCAGCGCACCGGAACACCGATCGCTCTGGTCGAGGACGGCTTCCTGGGCCGCAACCAGGTCCGCGAGCTGGAGACGGCCGGCGAGCTGGCGTGTCTCCAGGAGATCATCCAGCTGGGCGACCTGGCCCACGTCACGCGCACCGGCGAGCAGGTCACCGAGGGCGACCTCGACGCTCGAGCAGCGGCCGTCACGGCCGACGACGTGGCCGACATCCTGTTCACCTCCGGCACGACCGGGCGCTCCAAGGGCGCCATGTCCGCGCACCGCCAGAGCATCGGGGTCGCGCGCGCCTGGGCCGAGCTGGGCGGCGTCCGCCCGGACGACCGCTACCTGGTGGTCAATCCGTTCTTCCACTCGTTCGGCTACAAGATCGGCATCCTCGTCGGCCTGCTGACCGGGTGCACGCTCTATCCCGTGGCGACCTTCGACCTCGACGTCACCCTGCAGCTGATCGAGGACGAGCAGATCTCCGTCCTGCCCGGAGCCCCCACGATCTACCAGTCGATCCTGTCCGCCCCCAGCCGGGGCGAGCACGACCTGTCGTCGCTTCGCCTGGCAGTCACCGGTGCCGCGGTTGTCCCGGTCGTGCTCATCGAGCGCATGCGCGCGCCGGCGCCCGAGGGGCTGGGCATCGACCAGGTCGTGACCGCCTTCGGGATGACCGAGGCCGTGGTCGTGACCATGTGTCGCGACGGCGACTCGGCGCAGACCGTCGCGACGACGTGCGGTCGCGCGATCCCGGGCATGGAGACCCGGATCGACTCCCCTTCCGACGACGGCACCGGCGAGCTGCTCGTGCGCGGCGACCACGTGATGCTCGGCTACCTCGACGACCCTGGCGCCACCGCCGAGGCCATCGACGAGGAAGGATGGCTGCACACCGGCGACGTGGGCCTGCTCGACGCGGACGGCAACCTGCGCATCACCGACCGGCTCAAGGACATGTACATCTCGGGCGGCTTCAACGTCTACCCGGCCGAGGTCGAGCAGGCGCTGCTGCACATGGACGGCATCGCCGACGTGGCGGTGGTCGGCGTGGCGGACGAGCGGATGGGCGAGGTCGGCATGGCGTACGTCGTCGCGGCTCCCGGCCACGCCGTCGAGCCCGAGGCGGTCGCGGCGTTCGCCAGGGAGCGCCTGGCGAACTTCAAGGTGCCGCGCCACGTCGCGCTGACCGACGCCCTCCCCCGCAACCTGTCGGGCAAGGTGCTCAAGACCGACCTTCGAAAGGCCACTGACTGATGGGCGTGACCCCATGGAGCTGACCCTCTCCCCGTCCGAGCTGGCCTTCCAGGCGGAGGCCCGTGAGTGGCTCGCGGCCCACGTGCCGAGCGAACCGCTGCCCTCGATGGACACCGCCGAGGGGTGGGCGCTCCACCAGGAGTGGGAGGCCACGCTGACCGAGGCGCGCTGGTCGGTCGTCTCCTGGCCCGAGAAGTACCACGGACGCGAGGCCTCCCTCGTCGAGTGGGTCATCTTCGAGGAGGAGTACTACCGCGCCGGTGCGCCCGGCAGGGTCTCGCAGAACGGCATCTTCCTGCTCGCGCCGATCATCTTCGACCACGGCACCCCCGAGCAGCAGGATCGTTTCCTGCCCTCGATGGCCAGCGGCGAGCGGATCTGGGCGCAGTGCTGGTCCGAGCCGGAGGCAGGCTCCGACCTCGCCTCGCTGCGCTCGACGGCGCGACGCGACGAGGCGCGAGGTGGCTGGGTCCTCAACGGCCAGAAGACCTGGTCGTCGCGGGCGGCCCTGGCCCACTGGGGCTTCGGTCTCTTCCGCTCCGACCCACAGGCCCAGCGCCACGCCGGGCTGACCTACTTCCTCTTCCCCCTCGATGCCGAGGGCGTCACCGTGCGACCGATCGCCCAGCTCGACGGCGAGGCCGGCTTCGCAGAGATCTTCTTCGACGAGGTCTTCGTGCCGGACGCCGACGTGCTCGGCGCGCCCGGGGACGGCTGGCGCGTCGCGATGAGCACAGCGGGCAACGAGCGCGGCCTGTCGCTGCGTTCCCCGGGGCGCTTCTGCGCCGCTGCGGACCGGTTGGTCGACCTGTGGCGTGAGCGGGGTGAGCACGCGCCGGCCGCCGCCGAGGGCGTCGTCGATGCGTGGCTCAAGGCCCAGGCCTACCGACTCTTCACCTGGGGCACCGTGACCCGGTTGGCCGACGGCGGAGAGATGGGCGCGGCCGGGTCGGTCAACAAGATCTTCTGGTCCGAGCTCGACATCGCGCTGCACGAGACGGCCCTCGACCTGCTGGGACCCGAGGCCGAGGTCGAGTCGCGGTGGCTGGACGGCTACACCTTCAGCCTCTCCGGACCCATCTACGCCGGCACCAACGAGGTGCAGCGCAACATCGTCGCCGAGCGCATCCTGGGCCTGCCGCGGGAGCCCAAGGCCCATCAGGGGGGTTCCTCGTGAAGTTCGAGCTCGACGACGACCAGCGCGACCTGGCCTCGGCCCTCGAGGGTCTGCTCGCCGCCTCCGACACGGTCGGGGTGGCCCGGGCGTGGGCCTCCGGGGACGCCACCCCCGGCCTGGCACTGTGGAGTCGACTGGCCGACCTGGGCGTGACGATGCTCGCGACCGAGGCCACGCCCGTCGAGGTCTGCGTCGCGTTCGAGGCGCTCGGGCGACACGCCGTACCCGGTCCCTGGGTCGAGTCCGCCGCCTACCTCCCCCGGGCGCTGGGGCGCGAGGTCACCGGCGTCGCCACCCTCGCGCTGCCACCCCACGTGCCGTTCGCCCTGGATGCCGACGTCGCCGACGAGGTGTACGTCGGCACGACGCCGTCCGGTCCCGTGGGCGCGCTCCACGTCTCCGTCGACCGTACCCGCCGACTCTTCGACCTCGACGGCACCGGGGAGACCGACCCCGCCGCCTTCGACCTGGCGGTCCTGGCGACGGCGGCGCAGCTCCTCGGCGCTGGCGAGCGGGTGCTCGCCGACAGCGTCACCTACGTCAAGGCGCGCAAGCAGTTCGGCCGTGAGATCGGCAGCTACCAGGCGATCAAGCATGCCCTGGCCGACGTGCGGATCGCCCTCGACTTCGCCCGCCCCCTCGTCTACGGGGCGGCGCTGTCCGAGGTGCCCGCCGGCGCGGCCAAGCTCGCCGCCGGCGACGCGGCCTACCTCGCCTCGCGCACGGCGCTGCAGGTGCACGGCGCCATCGGCTACACCGCCGAGTTCGACCTGAGCCTGTGGATCACCAAGATCCGGGCGCTGCTGACGGCCTGGGGCACGCCGGCGTACCACCGCTCGCGACTGCTGGCGGAGCTGAGCCGCTGATGGAGTTCGGACTCTCGGAGGAGCAGCAGGAGCTGGCCTCGATCGTGCGCTCGCTGCTGGCCAAGCGGGCCGACAGCGCGGCCGTGCGCGCGGCAGCGCTCTCCCCCCCGGGCTACGACCCCGAGCTCTGGAGCACCCTCGTCGACCAGGTCGGCGCGGCCGCGCTCAACATCCCGGAGGAGTACGGCGGCGCCGGCTTCAGTCTCTTCGAGTCGCTCGTGGTCCTCGAGGAGGTGGGGCGCTCCCTGGCTCCCACCCCGCTGCTGTCGTCGCTGATCACCTCCGAGGCGATCCTCGCCGGCGGCGACACCGCGACGATGCAGCGCCTGCTCCCGCGCATCGCCGCCGGAGAGGTGGCCGCGCTCGTCACCGGCACGGCCCCGGCCCTCGACGCGGATCGAGCCACGGTGCTGCTCGCTGCGACTCCCGACAGCCTCATCGAGGTGGAGCCGGGCACTGCCTCCGTCACGCCCGTCGGGGCCCTCGACCAGACCTTGCGACTCGGCACCCTCGATCTCACCGGGGCCACGACGACTCCTGCCGGAGACCCCGGCGACGCGGTACGCCGCGCCAGGCAGGTCCGGTTCGTCGGCGTCGCCGCCCTGCAGGCCGGGCTCGCCGCACGGGCTGTCACGATGACGGTGGCCTACACCCAGGGACGCGTGCAGTTCGGCCGGGCGATCGGCTCGTTCCAGGCGCTCAAGCACCGGATGGCCGACATGCTGGTGCTCCAGGAGATGTCGCGCTCCGCGTCGTGGTCCGCGTCGTACGCCGTGGCCACCGGCGCCGACAACGCCGAGCACCTCGCCCACGTGGCGAAGTCCTACTGCTCAGACGCGCTGGACCGGATCGCCGCGGAGACGGTGCAGCTGCACGGCGGCATCGCCATCACGTGGGAGCACGACGCCCAGGTCGTCTTCAAGCGCGCCCACGCGCTGAGCCAGCTGTTCGGGCAGGCCCACGAGCACCGGGCCCTGATCAGGCTCTGACGCGGCAGGTCCGGGCGCGGGTCGCCATCAGCCCCAACGTCCAGCAGGACATGCAGCCGCGCCACAGCACGACTGTGACGGGCACCAGCATCAACCACCATGCCGAGACCGCGGCGAGCCCGAGGCCGGCGACGAGGAGCACCAGCCCGATCAGTCCGCGCACGTAGTGCACCGTGAGCGAGCGGCTGGCAAACATCGCACCGACCAGGTCGGGCTCGCCGGCCGTCGCAGACGGCGTAGGCGGCGTGGGCGTCGACGTCGTGGTGGTCACCGCCTCAGGTTACCGACCCGCTGCTTGCGGCACTGGCCTGTGACCAACGTGACAGGGGTTGTTGATGTGTTGTTGACGAAAGGAAACCCCAGCGACCACTCGCGGTGCCTAGTGTTGGCTCATGAACTCCACCACGGTGAACCAGCACGACGAGCAGATCGACGACACCGAGGTCGCCCGTCGGGAGCAGGACGACTTCCCCCAGGGCATGCTCGCGAGTCCGACCCGCACCCGCCTGTGATCCGCTGACGTCGGCCCGGCTACGTCTTCTTGATCTTGATCTTCTTCTTGGCCGGGGTCGCATCCCAGTTGCCCGCGGGGTAGCCCGCCCGCACGAACAGCGTGTGCTTGCCCTTCTTGAGCTTGCCCTTCGCCTTCACCGGGTACGGCGAGGCGCACGTCTTCCATGAACCCTTGTCGATGCGGCACTGGAAGACCGACCCGTCGATCGAGGAGCCGAAGGTGTAGCTCGCGCTCGAGCCCTTCGCGATCTTCTTCGGCCCGTTGATCCTCGACGTGGCCGGGACCGGGTAGTCGACCGTCTCGCAGTTGGTGACGATGTCCACGGCATCGACCACCGCGGTGTCGTCGCCGTCACCACAGTTGACCAGGTCGAGGACCCCGTCGCGCATGAAGAGGCTGTCGTCGCCCTTGCCGGTCGCCACGACGTCCTGCTGGTCGGTGCCGGTGAACGTCTCGCTGCCCCGGCTGCCGCGGTAGAAGACCTTCCCCGGGAACTCCGCGGCGTCGAAGCTCTGTCCGTCGCCGCGGACCATCGTGAAGTGGAACTCCTCGAACCCGACGATGAAGGTGTCGGCCGCGTCGCCCGGGATCGTGATCGAGAGCTGGGCAGCGCTCAGGGTGAAGCTCGCGTCGTCGAGCCGCTGACCCAGCCGGTCGTAGTCGACCTCCATCACGTCGTAGCCCGGCCCGCCGTCGTTGCCGCCGATCGCGAGCGTCTGGATGAATCGGTCGTCACCGGGACCGCCGTCGGCCCCGCCCTCACCGGAGACCTCGAAGAGCACGTCGTCGCCCGGGCCCCCGTCCACGGTGTCGCCACCCTCGATCAGGTCGTCACCCCCACCGGCGAACACGTCGTCCTCGTACTCGACCGTGATCACCTCGTCGAAGTCGGAGCCGTAGACCACGTCGTGGACGAAGTCGTCGGCGTCGTCGATGACGACGGACTGCAGGGCCGGGAAGTCCGCCACACTCAGGCCTCGCAGGTCGACGTCGTCGGAGCCGCCGTTCGGGCGGATGCTCAGCGACTCCAGAGTCGCGCAGGGAGCGGGCACGGCGGCGGCCGGCACCACCTCCCCGGCCACGCACGTGAGCTCGATGTCGTCGCCGGCGGCGTCGCCGGTCGCGCTGTAGCGCAGACCCGCAGCGTTGTAGTTGTAGGTGACCGCGGCGTACGCCGGCGCGGCGACGACGAGAGCGATCACGGGGAGTCCGAGCGGCAGCAGCCGCCGCTTCTTGTGCATGGTGGGTCTCGCTCTCGTCGGTGGGTGACTATCGGGTGATCTTGATCTTCTTCTTGGCCGGGGACGCGTCCCAGTTGCCAGCCGGGTAGCCGGCCCGCACGAACAGCGTGTGCTTGCCCTTCTTCAGCTTGCCCTTCGCCTTCACCGGGTACGGCGAGGCGCACGACCTCCACGAGCCCGCATCGACGCGGCACTGGAAGACCGACTCCGCGACCGAGGACCCGAACGAGTACGACGCGCTCGAGCCCTTCGTGATCTTCCTGGGACCCTGGATCCTCGAGGTGGCCGGACGCGGGTAGTCGACCGTCTCGCAGTTGACGACTCGGTCGATCGCGTCCGCGACCGCGTGGTCGACGCCGTCCCCGCAGTCGACGAGGTCGAAGGCGCCGTCGCGCGCCATCACCGTGTCGTCACCGGTGCCGGTGCTGATGAGGTCTTCGGAGTCGCTGCCGATCACAGCGTCGGCGGTGCGCGCACCGTAGTAGAACAGGCGGCCGGGGAACGCCGAAGCATCGAACGTCTGGTCCTCACCCCGGGCCATGTGCACGTGAAACTCCTCGAAGCCGGCGACGAAGACGCTCTGCTCCTCGCCCCCGGCTGCGATCAGGAGCTGCGCTGCGGTGAGCTCCAGGACGAGTCCGTCGAGGATCCCGCTGGCGCGGTCCAGGTCGACCTGCATCACGTCGTAGCCGGACCCACCGTCGTTGCCCCCGATCGCCAGCGTCTGGACGAAGCGGTCGTCGCCAGGCCCGCCGAAGGCGCCGTCGCTGCCCCCCGCCTCGAAGAGCACGTCGTTGCCGGGGCCTGCATCCACGCGGGACCCGCCCGCGATGACATCGTCCCCGGGGCCGGCGTCGACCTCGTCGCCTCCTCCCACCAGGAAGACGTCGTCGACCGCCGAGCCGGTGAAGAGGTCGACCGCGACGTCGTCCTCATCGATCACTCTGACCTCGGTCAGGTCCGGGAAGTCGGCAGCCGTGATGCCGCTGAGGTCGACGGCGTCAGCGCCCGCGCCGGGACTGATGAAGAACCGGGTCAGCGTCGAGCAGGGCGCCACCGGGGCCGTCAGGGGCACGACCTCGTCTCCCACGCAGGTGATCGTGATGGTGTCGGCGGCGCCATCGCCGCTGACCTGGTAGTTCAGGCCTCCGGGGAAGTACTGGTTGGCCACCGCCGCGAAGGCGGGGGCAGCAACCACCAGGGCGAGTGCGGGGATGACGAGCGGCAACGCGGTGCGCTTCTTCACGGCACCAGACCCTAGGACTCCCTGGCCCGAAGTGACCCCGTCGTCTAGACCAGTTGTCGGTTCACTGGTCGGTGGTGCGGTAGGAGCCCTGGAAGAAGAGGAGCGGCTCGTCGGCCGGGCCGACCACCAACTCCTGGACACGCCCGATCACCACGAAGTGGTCACCAGCCTCGTGCACGGCGTGGATCGTGCAGTCGACGTAGCCGAGGGTGTCGGCGAAGACGGGCGAGCCCGTCGTAGCCGACGGGGTCCAGTCGACGTCGGCGAACTTGTCGGTGCCGCGACTGGCCATCGTGTTGGACAGGTCCGCCTGGCCGGCTCCGAGGAAGTTGACGCAGAACTTGCCCGCCCGCTGGATGCGGGGCCAGGCCCGTGACGAGCGCGCCGGCACGAAGAGCACCAGGGGCGGGTCGAGCGAGACGCTCGAGAAGGACTGGCAGGTCAGGCCGATCGGCTCGTCGTTGCTCATCGTGGTGACGACCGTGATGCCGGACGCGAAGCGGCCGAGCACGTCACGGAAGCGCCGCGCCTGGGCCACCGCCTCGGGCGAGGCGGAGTCGACCTGGAGGTGCTCACCGGGGTGGAGCTGGAAGTCGTAGTCGGAGTCGGTGAGCCACGAGTAGATGAGCTCGCTGCTCGGCCACGTCTCCCGCGCGTCGGCACTCATCCCGTCGGGGATCTCGGAGCGGTGGTGGCCTTCCATGTCGTCCAGGCTAGTCACTGCTGGACGCCCCCTACTGCCCGCCACCGAAGTCGTGACCCCAGTAGGAGACGGCGGTGGACTCACGGGCTACCCAGCGCTCGTCGGAGACCTGCAGACCGTCGGTGCCGAACTCGACGTCGAAACCGCCCGGTGACTTGACGTAGAACGACACCATCTCGTCGTTCATGTGGCGTCCGAGCGTGGCCGAGAGCGGCGCCTTGTGCTTGCGAACCCGCTCCAGGGCGCGGCCCACGTGGTCGAGCGTGTCGACCTCGAGCATGATGTGGACGCACTTGCTCGGGTTGGGCATCGGCAGGAACGCCAGCGAGTGGTGGCGCGGGTTGACGCCGAGGAACCTCAACCAGACCTTGGAGCCGGGCTCCTTGCCCACGAACTCGCCCGGCATACTCATCGAGTCGCGCAGGCGGAAGCCGAGCACGTCGGTGTAGAACCGCAGCGCCTCGACGTCGTCGAGCACGGGGACCACGATGTGGCCCATGCCCTGGTCGCCGGTGACGAACGTGGCGGCGTACGGCGTCACGACGGGTCGCGACTCGTAGGTGATGCCGTGGAACAGCTCGAAGACGTTGTCCCACGGGTCGCTGAAGCGGATGAGCTCCTGGACCCGACGGTCGTCGAGCTCTTCCTTGCTGCCCTCCTCGAAGGCGACGCCGGCCTTCTGCAGGTGCTCGCGCGCCTCCTGGAGAGCGCGCGGGTCGGCGACCTCCCAGCCGACGCAGCCGAGCTGGTCGACGTCGGAGGGCACGACGACGAGCCGGGCCGACACCTCGTCGATGCGCCAGTACTGGTGGTCGGGGTGCGGACCGCGGCCCTCGGCGAGACCGAGGACCTTGCCGGCGAACGTGGTCCACTGCGACGGGTCCGTGGAGTCGACCCGGACATAGCCCATGGACTTGATCTCGATGGTCATCGGCTCAGCCCTTCGAGTCGCGGGGCGGTCGCTCGACGTGGCGCGACAAGAAGGCGGTGGTGATCTCGGCAAACTCGGCGGCTGCCTCGATCTGGGCCCAGTGGCCGCAGTTGGGGAAGACGTGGAGCTGGGCCTTCGGGATCAGCTTGAGGGCGACCATCGCCCCGTCGAGCGGGTTGACGCGGTCCTCGCGACCCCAGGTGAGCAGCGTGTGCTTGCGCAGGCGGTGGGCCTCACGCCACAGCATGCCGTCCTCGGCGGTCTCGGGGTTCCAGAAGGACATCCCCATCGAGCGCATCGCCTCCTGCGCCCCGGGCGCGGTGGCGTCGGCGAAGCGCTCCTCGACGAGCTCGTCGGTGACCAGCGACTGGTCGACGACCATGGTGGAGATGAAGGCGCGCAGCGACTCGCGCGTCGGATCGGCTCCGAAGTCCATCAGCCGCTGGACACCCTCGGTGGGGTCGGCGTGGAAGAGGTTGAGGCTCAGCCCCCCGGGACCCATCAGGACCAGGCGTCCGACCCGCTCCGGGTAGGCGAGCGCGAGGCGCATCGCCGTACCGCCGCCGAGGCTGTTGCCGAGCAGGTGCACCTTGTCGATCCCGAGCTCGTCGAGCAGGGCCACGACGTGGTCGGCCGCGTGCCGGTAGTAGTTGCCGACGACCTCGGGCTTGTCGGAGGCGCCGAAGCCGGGCTGGTCGACCAGCAGGGTGCGGAAGTGCGCCGCGAAGTGCGGCAGGGCGGACCCGAAGTTGGACCACGCGCTCGCACCCGGTCCGCCGCCGTGCAGCATCACCAGGGGAAGTCCACCGCCCACCGTCGAGGGCTGCACGTCCGGCGTGGCCTCGTAGTAGGCGAGGGTGATCCCGCCGGCCTTCGCCGAGCGCTGGGTCGCCTCCTTGGAGAAGGCGTGGGAGTCGTTCGTCAAGGTCAGTACATCCCCGGGTCGATCTTGTGCCCGAACTCGTGCGCGCCGAACATCTGCAGGGCCCGCTCGGGGTCGTTGGCGGCGTGCACGCGACCGGCGTGCGCGTCGCGCCAGGCGCGCTGGAGGTAGGTGCCGTTGGCCAGGGCACGACCGCCGGAGGCCTCGAAGAGCGCGTCGATGGCGTCGATCGCCCGCTGGCTGCCCAGGACCTGGTCGCGGCGGACCTTCAGCCGCGAGCGGAGCGGGATCTTCTCGCCCTTGGCCACGTGGGCCTGCTCCTCGCGGATGTTGTTGACCAGCAACGCCCAGGCGGCGTCGATCTCGGAGGACGCCTTGGCGATCCGGACGGCGGCGAACGGGTCCAGCGACGCCTTCTCGCCGAGGTAGGCGGCGCGGGAACGCTTCTGCTGCATCTCGACGTGCTCGGCGTAGGCGCCCATCGCAAGGCCGATGATCGGTGTGGTGATGGTGCCGGTGAAGATCGAGTGGAACGGCAGCTTGTAGAGGTCGGAGTCGTTCTGCTCCTGGCCGGGGCCGCGGCACTGCCCGGTCTCCCCCATGCTCAGGGTGAAGGCCTCGGGGATGAACACGTCGTCCACGACGATGTCGTTGGAGCCGGTGCCGGCCAGGCCGACCATGTGCCAGACGTCGACGATCTCGTACTTGTCGCGCGGCACCATGAACGTCTTGAAGTCGACGACCTGACCCTCGGCGTTGAAGACCAACCCTCCGAGGAGGACCCACGAGCAGTGGTCGCACCCGGAGGAGAAGCTCCACTTGCCGGAGAGCTGGTAGCCGCCGTCGGTGACGGTGGCCTTGCCCGTCGGGGCGTAGGAGGAGCTCAGCCGGGTCTTGGTGTCCTCGCCCCACACCGCCTGCTGCGCCTCGTCGGCGAAGAGTGCGACCTGCCAGGGGTGCACACCCACGACGCTGGAGACCCACCCGGTGGAGCCGCACGCGCCGGCGATGTCGCGCACGGCGGTGTAGAAGTCGACGGGGTCGGCCTCGAGGCCGTCGAAGCGCTTCGGCTGGAGGAGCCTGAAGAAGCCGGTCTCCTCGAGCTCCTTGATGGAGGCCTCGGGGACGACGCGCAGGCGCTCGGTCTCGTCCGCGCGCTCACGCAGGGTGGGCAGTACGTCGCGGACGCCGTCGAGGACGGTGGCGGCAGATGACATGGGGAGGGCTCCTGTCTGGATGCTTCTGGGACCAAGACTAGAACACGTTCTCGTTTTGGTCGAGTGGGGACACTCAACCCGTCGGGGCGAAGCAGCGCCACACCCGTCGGTGGAGGGGACGAGCCGTCAGCGGTTGGCTGCTTCCTTGTCCTGCTCGGCCTTGAGCATCAGCGCGATGTCGATGAGCTGGTCCTCCTGGCCGCCGATGAGCTTGCGGCGTCCGGCCTCGAGCAGGATCTTGGCCCCGCTCACGCCGTAGCGCTCGGCGGCGTTGCCCGCGTGCTTGAGGAAGGACGAGTAGACCCCGGCGTAGCCCATCATCAGGGTCATCCGGTCGAGCTGGCACTCCTCGGGCATCGCCGGCTTGATGACGTCCTCGGAGGCGTCGACGATCGTGAGGAAGTCGATGCCGGTCGCCCAGCCGAGCTTGTCGCAGACCCCGACGAACGCCTCGAGCGGCGTGTTGCCGGCGCCCGCACCGAAGCGACGTACGGAGCCGTCGATCTGGGTCGCTCCCGCGCGCGCGGCGATGACGGTGTTGGCGACCCCGAGACCGAGGTTCTCGTGGCCGTGGAAGCCGACCGTGGCCTCGTGACCGATCTCGGCGACGACCGCAGCCACGCGATCGGCCGTCTGCTCCATGACCAGCGCGCCGGCGGAGTCGACGACGTAGACGCACTGGTTGCCGGCCTCGACCATGATCCGGGCCTGCTTGGCCAGGACCTCGGGCGGCTGGGTGTGGCTCATCATCAGGAACCCGACGGTCTCCAGGCCGAGCTCGCGAGCGAGGCCGAAGTGCTGGATCGAGGTGTCGGCCTCGGTGCAGTGCGTCGCGATCCGGCAGATCTGCCCGCCGTTGTCCTGCGCTGCGCGGATGTCGTCCTTGGTGCCGACGCCGGGCAGCATCAGGAAGGCGATCTTGGCGCGCTTCGCGGTCTCAGCCGAGATCCGGATCAACTCCTGCTCGGGGGTCCGCGAGAAGCCGTAGTTGAACGACGAGCCACCGAGGCCGTCGCCGTGGGTCACCTCGATCACCGGCACGCCTGAGCTGTCGAGGGCCTCGACGATGTCGTGCACCTCGGTGGCGGTGAACTGGTGCCGCTTGTGGTGGGAGCCGTCGCGCAGGCAGGTGTCGGTCAGGCGAAGGTCGAGCCCGCTGGCGGGGTCGGTGTCGGACCACGTGCGGGTGAGCGTGTCGCGGGGGCTGGTGTCGGTCATGCGAGGCCTCCGAGCTTGTGGCGCGCGATGTTCTGGCCGACCTGGGTGGCGGCGGCGGTCATGATGTCCAGGTTGCCGGCGTACGGCGGCAGGAAGTCGCCGGCACCCTCGACCTCGACGAAGACCGAGACCTTCAGCTGGCCCTGGGTGGCCGCCGACGGCTCGTCGATCTGCGGCTCCTGGAGCAACCGGTAGCCGGGGACGTACTCCTGCACCGCCTTCTCCATCGCGAAGACGGACGCGACGATGGCGTCGCGATCGGCATCGGGCGCGACGGCGCAGTAGATCGTGTCGCGCATGATCATCGGCGGCTCGGCCGGATTCAGGATGATGATCGCCTTGCCACGCTTCGCGCCACCGATGGACTCCACGCCGGCCGCCGTGGTGCGGGTGAACTCGTCGATGTTGGCGCGGGTGCCCGGTCCGGCGGACATCGAAGAGACCGACGCGACGATCTCGGCGTACGACACTCCCTCGGGGCCGGCGCCACGGCTCACGGCCGCGACCATCGGGATCGTGGCCTGACCACCGCAGGTGATCATGTTGACGTTCGCCCGCGCGACGTGCTCCTCGCCGTTGACCGGAGGGATCACGGCGGGCCCCACGGCTGCGGGGGTCAGGTCGACCGCGACGATGCCAGCCTCCTCGTAGCGCGGGGCGTACTCGCGGTGCACGTAGGCCGAGGTCGCCTCGAAGATCAGGTCGGGCAGCTCGTCCTGCTTGAGCAGCCAGTCGACGCCCTCGTGAGTGGACTCCAGCCCCTGGGCGGTGGCCAGCTTCAGGCCCTCGGAGGTGGGGTCGACGCCGATCATCCACCGGGGCTCGATGACGTCGCTGCGCAGCAGCTTGTACATCAGGTCGGTGCCGATGTTGCCGGGGCCGACGATGGCGGCGGTCAGCTTGGCTGCAGGCGGCTCGGATGCGGTCGGTGCGGATGGGGGCACGGTCTCTACTCCTTGAAGGTGACGCTCAGGGGGTCGAACCCGCTGATGGACGCCTCGACCCGGTCGCCGGGGGCGAACGGCACGAACGGGCCCAGGGCCCCGGACAGAATCAGGTGGCCGGCGCGCAGGGGGTCGCCGAACCGCGCAGCTTGGACGGCGAGCCAGCGCAACGCCTCGAGGGGGTCGCCGAGACAGGCCGCGCCGGTGCCGGTCGATCGCTCCTCGCCGTTGATGCTCAACGACATGACCACGTCCACCGGCTCGATCTCACTCAGCGCGAGCCCCTGCTCGCCGACCACGTAGAGGCCGCTCGAGGCGTTGTCGGCGACGGTGTCGGTGAAGGTGATCCCCCACTCGGCGATCCGGGAGTCCACGATCTCCAGGGCCGGCAGGGTCACGTCGACGGCGGCTCGGACCAGGTCGAGGGTGATCTCCGACTCGGGGACGTCGATGTCGGCGGCAAGGCGGAAGGCCACCTCTGCCTCGACGCGCGGCTGCAGCAGGGTCGCCATCGAGATCGGGTCGTGGGCCGAGACGTCCATGTCGTCCATCAGGTAGCCGAAGTCGGGCTGGTCCACACCGAGCTGGTCCTGCACGGCCTTCGACGTGGCGCCGATCTTGCGGCCGACGACCGCGGCTCCCGCCGCCAGGCGACCCTTCACGAGGCCCTGTTGCACCGCGTACGCCGCGGGGAGGTCGTCGGTCCCGATCAGGTCGCGCACGGCGGCGCACGGCACCCGCGTCTGCTGGGCCTCGGCCAAGCGGTCGACGGCGGCCCGGATGGCGTCCTGAGAGGTCACGGAGCAATGGTAGAACCTGTTACAGTTTTGCGCCATGAGCACCCCTGTCCCCACGCCCGCCGACGGGCTCCCCGCCGAGGTCGACGTCGTCGTCGTCGGAGCCGGCGGCGCCGGCATGAGCGCCGCCCTGGCAGCCACCAAGCGCGGGCTCGACACCGTCCTGCTGGAGAAGAGCGGCTACTTCGGCGGCTCCACAGCGCGCAGCGGCGGCGGCGTGTGGATGCCGGGCAACTACGCACTGCAGCACGCCGGGCAGGCCGACCCGATCTCGGAGTCCAAGCGCTACCTCGACTCCATCGTCGGCGACGTCGTGCCCAAGCAGCGCCGCGACACCTACCTCGACCGCGGGCCCGAGGTGCTGGACTTCATCAAGGCCACCACCCCGCTGCGCTTCACGTGGGTGCCGGACTACGCCGACTACCACCCCGAGGCGCCCGGCGGCCGGGTCAAGGGCCGCAGCTGCGAGCCGATCCCGATGGACGCCAGCTTCCTCGGCGACGAGCTCGACCGGCTCCACCCGCAGTACACCAAGGCCCCGGCCAACATGATCGTCACCCAGGCGATGTTCCGGAAGATCAGCCTCGGCCTGCGCACCCTCGGCGGACCGATCACGATGGCGAAGGTGCTGATCAACCGGATCATCGCCGGCCTGCGCGGGCGCCGCATGTACGCCATGGGCAACGCCATCGCGATCGGGCTGCGCAAGGGACTCATCGACGCCGACGTCCCCCTGCACTACGACACCGAGCTGGTCGACCTCGTCGTCGAGGACGGCCATGTGGTCGGCGTACGGGTCCGCCAGGGGGGCGACAACGGGACCGAGCACGTCGTCCGCGCGCGACGCGGCGTGATCCTCGGCAGTGGCGGTTTCGAGCGCAACCTCGAGCTGCGCGAGCAGTACCAGCCCCAGCCGACGTCGGTCGACTGGACCACGGGCTCACAGTTCAACACCGGTGCCGGGCTGGTCGCCGGGATGGCGGCCGGCGCCCAGACCGACCTGCTGGACGACTCGTGGTGGGGGCCCACCATCCCCCTGCCGAGCGGGCCATGGTTCTGCCTCGCCGAGCGCAACCTCCCCGGCTCGATCATCGTCAACCAGGCCGGCGAGCGCTACATGAACGAGGCGCTCCCCTACGTCGAGGCGGTCCACGAGATGTACGCCGGCGAGGCCACCGGCGTCGGGCACGTACCGAGCTGGATGATCATCGACCAGCGCTACCGCAACCGCTACCTCTTCGCCGGGCTCTTCCCGCGCCAGCCCTTCCCCGGTCGCTGGTACAAGATGGGCACCGTCAAGAAGGCCGCCACCGTGGCCGAGCTGGCCGCCGAGATCGACGTCCCACCGGACGCCCTGACGGCGACGCTGCAGCGCTTCAACGGCTTCGCCAGGACCGGCGACGACGCGGACTTCCGACGCGGCGAGTCCGCCTATGACAAGTACTACTCCGACCCGACGGTCAAGCCGAACCCGTCCCTGCAGGTGATCGACGAAGCGCCGTTCTACGCGGTCAAGATCGTGCCCGGCGATCTCGGCACCAAGGGCGGGCTGGTAACCGACGAGCGCGCCCGCGTGCTGCGCCCCGACGGCTCGGTGATCGCCGGTCTCTACGCCGCCGGCAACGTGTCGTCGGCCGTGATGGGGCGTACCTACGCCGGCCCCGGCGCCACCATCGGACCCGCGTTGGCGTTCGGCTACCTGGCTGCCGAGGACATCGCGAACACCCCGGACGGCCTGCCCGCCTCCCCCGCGCACCGTGAGCAGGAGACCGCCTGATGCCCATCGACCCCACCGTCGCGATCGGCGCCGACCTCGGCGAGCGCACCTTCTCGTGGTCCGAGAGCGACGTGCTGCTCTACCACCTGGGTATCGGAGCGGGTTCCCACGCAGGCGACAACGTCTCGCCCTCCGCGCTGGCCTACACGCTCGACGACGCCCGACTCCAGGTCCTGCCGTCGTTCGGCGTCGTGGCGCCGACGTTCCACGAGACCGACCCGCCGCCCCTCGACCTGCCCGGCTGCGACATCAACCTGGCCCAGGTCGTGCACGGCTCGCAGTCGATCAGCGTGCACGGCGCCCTGCCGACGTCGGGCACGGCCACGATCCGCACCACGCTCACCGACATCTGGGACAAGGGCAAGGCCTGCGTCATCTGGCAGGAGGGCGTGGCGACGGCCGCCTCGGGCGAGCTTCTGTGGACGGTGCGGTCCTCCATCTTCGTCAAGGGCGAGGGGGGCTGGGGCGGCGACCGCGGCGTCTCGCAGGCGGTCGAGCTGTCCGACCGCGAGCCCGACGCCGTCACGACGTACGACGTGACCCCGCAGCAGGCGCTGCTCTACCGCCTCTGCGGCGACCGCAACCCGCTGCACGCCGACCCGGCCTTCGCCGAGGGCGCAGGCTTCCCGGCGCCGATCCTGCATGGGCTCTGCTCCTACGGGATCGTCCTGCGCGAGCTCACCGACGCGCTGCTCGACGGCGACGCCTCGAAGGTCGGCGGCTTCGCGGCCAAGTTCTCCGGGGTGGTCTTCCCCGGCGAGACGATCGGCGTGAAGGGCTGGCTGGAGGACGGTCGGATCCTCGCCTCGGCCGCGATCGTCGGCGGAGAGCGCGACGGCTCACCGGTGCTGGGCGACGTGGTGCTGGACCTCGCCTGACGGCTGGCTAGGTTGGGTGCCGTGACGATCCTGGGTACCCCGCTGAGTCCGACCTCCACCCGCGTCCTGCTGCTCGGCTCCGGCGAGCTGGGCAAGGAGCTGGTGATCGAGCTGCAACGGCTCGGCGTCGAGACGATCGCCGTCGACCGGTACGCCGACGCCCCTGCGATGCAGGTGGCCCACCGCAGCCACGTGATCGACATGCTCGACGGCGCCGAGGTGCGACGCGTCGTCGAGCTCGAGCAGCCGCACTGGGTCGTCCCGGAGATCGAGGCCATCCACACGCCGACGCTGCGCGACCTCGAGACCGAGGGCGTCACCGTCATCCCCACCGCGCGGGCCGCGTGGCTCACGATGGACCGCGAGGGGATCCGCCGGCTGGCGGCCGAGCAGCTCTCGGTGACCACGTCGCCGTACCGCTTCGCCGACACGGCCGAGGACTTCGCCTCGGCCGTCGAGGCGATCGGCATCCCCTGCGTGGTCAAGCCGGTGATGTCCTCGTCGGGCAAGGGGCAGTCGGTCGTCCGCTCGCCCGAGGAGGTGACGGCGTCGTGGGAGTACGCACAGTCGGGCGGTCGCGCCGGGCAGGGTCGCGTGATCGTCGAGGGGTTCGTGCCCTTCGACTACGAGATCACCCTGCTGACCATCAAGCACGCGAGCGTCGAGGCGCCCGACGACGCGGCCCAGGACCTCGTGTCGTTCTGCGCCCCCATCGGGCACGTCCAGGTCGACGGTGACTACCGCGAGTCGTGGCAGCCCCAGCCGATGGACGGTGTCGTGCTCGCCCGAGCCCGGGAGATGGCCGAGACCGTGGTCCGCGAGCTGTGCGGCCCTGATGGTCGCGGCCTCTTCGGCGTCGAGCTCTTCGTGCGCGGCGACGAGGTGATCTTCTCCGAGCTCTCCCCCAGGCCCCACGACACCGGACTGGTCACCCTGGTCTCCCAGGATTTGTCGGAGTTCGCGCTGCACGCCCGCGCGATCCTCGGGCTGCCCATCCCCTCGATCCGGGCCCGCGGCGCCGCGGCCTCCTGTGCCGTGCTCGTCGAGGGCGACCGGGTCGCGCCGAGCTTCGCCGGCGTCGAGCGCGCCCTGGCCGTGCCGGACACCCAGGTGCGCGTCTTCGGCAAGCCGGAGGTCGCCGGGCGCCGCCGGATGGCGGTGACCCTGGCGCTCGGGCTCGACGTCGACGAGGCGCGGGCCACCGCACGCGAGGCGGCCTCCGCGATCACCGTCGTGGAGTAGGTGCGCCCCGCGCGGCTCAGGCCTTGCGCGCCACGACGTACAGGCGCTCGGTCGTCTCGCCGCGGCCGGCGATCGGACCGCGTCGGTACCACTCGATGTCGGTGAGCCCGGCCTGCTCGACGAGCGCGACGACCTCGGCCGGCTCGTTGAAGACGAAGTCGAGGTCGACCTCGTGGTCGAACCACCGCGGGTTGTTGCGGACGGTGGTGCCGCAGTGCAGGCCCAGCACCAGCCAACCAGCGGTGGCCAGCGGCCGCACCAGCGAGCCGATCGCCTCGGGCAGCTCGGAGGGCGCGAGGTGGATGAGGGAGTACCACGCCAGCACGGCGGCCCACCCCTCGGCGCTGGTCGGGCGCATCAGCCGACGCAGGTCGCCGACCTCGTAGTGCCCCTCGGGGAAGCGCCTTCGCGCCTGCTCGATCATCTCCGGAGTGAGGTCGATGCCCGTCGCGTCGGCGCCGGCCGCGGAGAGGTACGCCGTGGTGTGGCCCGGTCCGCAGCCGACCTCCACGACCGGTCCGGCCGTCGCCGGGTCGGTCGCGTGCGCGGCGACTCGATCGAGCAGCCAGGTCTCGAAGGGCTGGCGGTCGTCGAGCAGCTCGTCGGTCAGGGCCTCGGCGTACGACGCGGCGACGGCGCCGTACGACGTCCGGACCTTGAGGTCGCGTGCCTCGGCCCCGTCGGCGAGCACGGACTCGCGGTCGGAGCCCGGCTCCGTCGGTGCCGACTGCCCGGTGGGGACCACGTCGGGTGACTCGACCTCGCCGAGCAGGTGGATCCACCGGTGGTCCTGCTCGCGCGGCCGCTTGGGCTGCTGGATCACCAGCGGGGGCTCGGCGGTGGCCATCCGCGCCAGGCAGGCCTCCACCTCGGTGCGGTCGGCGAACGGGTGGAGCCGCTCGGTGCGGGTCTTGAGGGCGCCGGGCGCCTGGGCGCCGCGGAGGAGCAGCACGGTCAGGAGCGCCCGCTCGTCGGAGGCCCAGTCGTGACGGGCGGCGATGGTCTGGACGTACTTGAGCGTGCGTCGTCCGGAGTCCTGCCACGTGACGGCGACCAGGTCCTGCTCCTTGAGCGCGCGCAGCACCCGGTGCACGGTCGCCTCGTCGTACGACGTCACCGGTTCGCGGCTGCTGGTCTGGTTGCAGGCGGTGATGACGGCGTTGACCGACATCGGATAGCTGCCCGGGACGGTGACCTCCTTCTCCAGGAGGGCGCCGAGGACGCGTTGCTCTTCGGCGGTCAGGTCGGGGAGGTCTGCCGGTTGGTTCACACCGGCAGGCTAGTCGGCATGGCACGACACGATGCGTCGTTCACCCTGGAGCCCGCACTCACCGCGCTCGCCGACGGCGCAAGGGCCGTCCTGGACGTGGACCTGCTCGGCGTCTACCTCGTCGGGTCGTTCGCGCTCGGTGCGGGCGACGAGCACAGCGACATCGACTTCTTGGCGGTCACCGCCGGGAGACCCTCGGCGGAGCAGACCGACGGACTCGCTCGGCTGCACGCCCGACTACCCGACCTGACGGCGTACGGCGCCGACCATCTGGAGGGCAGCTACGCGCCGCTCGAGGACCTGCGCAGCCCGATGACGATCGGGCGCGGGTGGCCGTACGTCGACAACGGCTCACGGGAGCTGGTGGTCTCAGGTCACGACAACACGTTGCACGCTCGGTGGCTGCTGGGCCGGCACGGCGTGCCGGTGCTGGGGCCGACTGCGTCGACGTACGTCGCACCCGTCGACCCCGGGGCGCTGCGAGCCGAGATGATCGGCGTCGCCAGGACTGGGGCCGAGGGCATCGAGGAGGATCCGGAGAGCCTCACGAACGGGTGGTACCAGCCGCACCTCGTGGTCACGTTGTGCCGGGCGTTGCACACGGCCTGCACGGCCGAGGTCACCAGCAAGGCAGCGGCCGCGCGGTGGGCGCTCGACGTGCTACCGGCCGAGCACCACGCGCTCGTGCGACGTGCGGTGGCCGACCGCCCGGACCCGTGGCGCCGCATCCACCAGGCAGCGGATCCGGAGCTGGCCGGTCCCACGCGCGCGCTCGCCTGGGAAGTGCATCGGATGATCGGCGCCGAGGTGCTGCGGCGACGCGCATGATCCGGTGATCCCGCTCAGCAGCGCTACACCAGCGAGTTCAGCACCTCGGTCAGGTCCTCCTCGGTCTTGGTGCCGATCCGCTCGAAGACCAGCTTCATCAACGGCTCGGCCAGCTTGCCGATCCCCTTCGCCTCGATCACGGCCTCGTAGGTGACCTCACTGCCGGTGCCCTGGGCGATGACGGTGATCGTGTCGACCGACGTCGCGGAGTCGTTCTCCCCCTCGAAGACGATGCTGCCCGCGGTGAGCTTCGTGAGCTCGTAGATCAGCTCGGTCTCGACCCCAGCGATCTTGGAGGTGTTGTGGAAGCGGGCCCCGACCTCGATCGGACCGCTGTCCTCACGGGTGCAGGTCACCGTGCCCGGGTCCCACTCCTCGGCGTGGGTGAAGTCCTTCAGGTAGTCGATGACGACGGCGGGGCTGGGCTGGACGGAGAAGGTGCGACTCACGGTGGGCATGGCTCGACGCTAGGAGCGATCCGCGCCCGGGACCTCACCCGTGAGGGGTCGTACTTCCTCCGCCTCGGGATCCCACCGGCGCAGCGCGGTCAGCGTGAACGCCTCGTCGCCCAGCCCCACCGCGTCGACGGCCTCCTGCAGGCGCGCCCGATCGATCCGCCGACCCAGCGTGGCGTGCGGCAACCAGCCCGGGTGCTGGTGCCCGGAGGTGCCGCCGCGCAGCCGGAGGACCGCCGCCATCACGTCGTCCGGCACGTCGATGACGCGTGCCAGCGTGACTCGACGGTCACCGAACACCGCCAGGCCGGACAGCCGCGCCGCGATCGGCAGCAGCGGAGCGAGCAGGTCGATGGCCGCCTGCTCGTCCTCGGCGGAGATCGTGGGTACGGCGATCACCGTCACGTGGGGCGTGTTGCTCGCGCCCGTGTGGTCGAGCATCGTCGGAAGGCCGGCGTCGCGCAGCGCCTGCCACCCGCGCCGTACGGCGGTCTCCCCGGCGTCGTCGGGCAACAGCTCGATCGCGTGCAGCCTCGGCATCAGGTGAGCCACCTCTCGGCGCGTCGGGTGTGGGCGGCCTTGGTGGCCGGCTCCATCCTGTCGTAGAGCGAGGCGATCATCTGCGCGCGCGGGTTGCCCGCGAAGATGTCGTGGTGGTCGCGCACGAACGTCCAGTAGAGCGCGTCCCAGTCGGCCTGCCACTCGCCGCCCCACCCGGCCGAGGCGTAGTCGCTCATCTTCCTCAGGTAGTTGCTGCCCGAGACATAGGGCTTCGTGGTGATCGCGCCGCCCGCAGCGAACTGGCTCATCGCGTGCACATTCGGCACCATCACCCAGTCGTAGGCGTCGACGAAGAGCTCCATGAACCACTCGTGCACGGCGTCGGGGTCCGTGCGCAGCAGGCACATCGCGTTGCCCAGCACCATGAGCCGCTCGATGTGATGGGCGTAGCCGCTCTCCAGCACCTGCCCCACGACATGGTCCACGGGTGCGAGTCCGGTCTCCCCCGTCCACCATCCCTGCGCGAGGGGCCGCGCGTGCTGGAGTTGGTTGCGGGTCCTGAGCCGGCGACCGTGCAGGTGGTAGCTGGCCCGCATGTACTCGCGCCACCCGATCAGTTGGCGCACGAAGCCCTCCACCGACGACAGGGGGACGTCGTCGGCCTCCCCGACCTCGAGGGCGCGGTGCAGCACGTGGCGTGGGGACAGCAGACCGATGTTGAGACCCGGCGTCATCAGGGAGTGGAAGACGTAAGGGTGACGACTGTGCAGGGCGTCCTCGTAGGGGCCGAAGTCGTGGAACCGCTCGGCCAGGAACTCCTCGAGACCGTCCTCGGCCTCGACGTGACTGGTCGGCCAGGCGAAGGCGGCGGGGTTGCCCGGGTTGTCGGGGAAGGCCTGCTTGACCCAGGTGATCGCCTCGTCCACCTCCGGGTGCCGCGCCGGCGGCGTCACCGCAGGGACGACGTGCCCACGAGGCAGCTTCTTGCGGTTGTCCTCGTCGTAGGACCACTTCCCGCCGCGCGGCTGGTCGCCGTCCATCAGGACGCCGAGGCGGCGCCGCTGCGATGAGTAGAAGTGCTGCATCCGTGGCTGGCCCCGGCTCGACGACGAGAACGCGTCGGCGGCCTGGGCCCGGGTCGTGAGGAAGTTCGGCGACTCCAGCACGTCGTCGGCCGTCAGCTCGTGGCCGGCGTCGGCCAGCGCGGCGGTCAGGTCGCGGGAGAGCCAGTCGTCGACGACGTCGTAGACGGACACCGACGTGGGTGCGAGGTCGCGCAGCACCCGCGCGAGCGCCGCGCGGCTCGTCGTACGACCGTCGGTCTCGACGTGGATCACCTCGAAGCCGCGTTCCTTCAGTCGGGTGGCGAAGCGACGCATGGAGGCTCGGTGCAGGATCAGCTTCTGGGTGTGGAAGCGGTACTGACGGAAGAGCAGGTCGTGCTCGATGAGGACGAAGGCCGTGCCGTCGGGAGCATCGAGGTGCGCGGCGAAGAGCTGGTGCGGAAGGACCAGCCGGACGGGTCGTTCGGCCATGCGACGACGGTAGCGACACTAGGCTCACCCCCATGGGCCTCATCGACTCCTGGAGCCTCGGCGAGCACACCGCCGAGGGCAAGACGTTCCCGACCTACCGCAAGGGCACCGGACCGGGGGTGATCGTGATCCACGAGATCCCTGGCCTCACCGATGCGGTGATCGGCTTCGGCGACGAGGTCGTGGAGGCCGGCTACACGGTCGTGATGCCACAGCTGTTCGGCGAGCCCGGCATGAAGCTCGCCTCGCTGGCGACGGTGAAGTCGGTCGCCGGGATCTGCGTCCGCAAGGAGTTCACGAAGCTGGCGACCCGGGAGACCACGCCGATGGCCGACTGGTTGCGCAGCCTGGCGCGCGAGCTACACGGCGAGCTGGGCGGACCAGGGGTCGGTGCGCTCGGGATGTGCTTCTCCGGCGGCTTCGCGCTGGCGATGATGGTCGACGAGTCGGTGGCCGCACCGGTCCTGTGCCAGCCCTCGTCACCGTTCCCGGTCGGCAAGAAGCGTGGCGCCGACCTCAACCTGTCCCCCGCCGACCTGGCCAAGGTCAAGCAGCGCGCGGCCGCTGGCTGCGAGGTGCTCGGGCTCCGCTTCACCGGCGACATCGCCGTCGGTACGCGGTTCGAGACCCTCACCTCCGAGATCGGGGACAAGTTCATCAAGGTCGAGTTCCCCGGCAAGCAGCACTCGACGGTGACGCTGCACCGTCAGCAGGAGGGCGTCGACCGCGTGCTGGCGTTCTTCGACGAGAAGCTGGCCGTCTGAACGGCGCTGCACGCTCGGGCGAGGACGTCGACGACTACGTCCGCGCCCGGTGGAACGACCTCGTCCGCACGGGTCTCGCCCTGGGCGACGGGGTCGACGAGGCTGAGCACGCTGCGCGGGAAGCGCTGGTCCGGTCGTGGTCACGGTGGCCGGCCGAGCACCGCTCGGGCGACGTCGACCTGCTGGTGTACGGCGAGCTGCTGGCCTTCCGCGCCACCCGCGGGAGCGGCGGCGCCAGTGACAGCGAGGTGGCCCGCGTCCTGACGGGCGGGGCGAGACTCGGCACGCACCAGGTCGAGGACCTGGCGGGGACGACCGTCGCCATCACCACGTCCTGGGGCCCCGAGGAGTGGGACAGCCTCTACGCCGGCCCCGCGCCGATTGCCGAGATCCGTCGTGTGGTGGGGGTGCGACGGCGCCGACGCATCCTCGCAACAGTCGGAGCAGCCGCGGTGATCACGGTGGTGGGCTTCGTCCTCGTCACCTCCGGGCACGACACACCAGGACCCGAGCCGGACCTCCCCGAGGCCCCCAACGCGATCGCGCTCGCCTGGTGGAGCGACGACGTCCTGCACCTCGGGCGGGTCGAGGTCGAGACCCCCGGTCTCGAGTCCCTCGCGCAGGCGGGCAACGACCCGTCGTACGCCGTCGTGTACGGCGACGCCCTGGGCCAGGTCGTGCAGGTCGAGGCCGACGGGAGCAGCGCGGCGGTCGGGGTGGTCGCGCCCGGTGAAGTCGTGCTCGGATCAGGGCAGGGACGGGTGGCCTGGATCGACCGCTCGAGCGGCACGCCCGCCCTCGTGCTCTGGGACGCCGACGCCCGTGCTGCGGTGTCCTCCCTGGACCTCTCGTCCTCGCACGCGGGCGCGGACGCGGTGCTCGTCGGCTTCGACGGAGAGGCGGCCTACCTGCGGACGTCCGACGGCCTCACCGACGTCTGGGTCGGTGAGGGCGACAGCACACCGGTGGACCGTCGAAGTCCCTACGCAACGGTGGCACTCGGCGGTCGCGACCTGTCCCCGGACGCGCGCCTGCTGGCCGAGTGGACGCCCGGCGAGGCCGGTCTGGTGGTGCGCCCAGCCTCCGACCCTGGTCGAACGCGGCGGATGGATGTGCCCGGCACACGGGTTCTCACCGCGCGTTTCGTCGATGAGGCACGGCTGGTCGTCGTCACGACCCGCACCTACCTGCTGGGCCGCGACTTCAACGACGGGGTCACGCAGTCGGGTCGCTTCCCCGTGGCCGACCTGGTGACGTGCGAGGTGAGCACGGGTGACTGCGCGACGTCGCAGCGTCGGGTGGAGGACGTCGAGCCGTCTGACCCCCGGTCCGGGATCGTCCTCGCCGAGCGATGACGGAAGAATGGCAGGGGTGACCGATCTCAGCTTCGTCCTGCTGGCCGCGCTCGCTGCTGGATTGGTCTGCGCGGTGATCCGGCTCCCCCCACTCGTGGGCTTCCTGGCAGCGGGTTTCGCACTCAACGCGGCGGGAGTGGACGAGCTCGAGGGACTCGAGACGTTGGCCGACCTCGGTGTCGCGCTGCTGCTCTTCGGGATCGGGCTCAAGCTCGACGTCCGAATCCTCGGGCGCCGCGAGGTCTGGCTGACGAGCGCCGCGCATCTGGGCGTCGCGACGGCGTTGGCCTGGGCCTACCTCGGTGTAATCGCGATGGTCGGCGCAGGCCTGCTGTCCGACACCGACTGGCGATCCCTGCTCGTCGTCGCCTTCGCCCTGTCCTTCTCCAGCACCGTGCTCGTGGTGAAGGCCCTCGAGGAGAGCGGTTCGGCGCAGTCGCGCTTCGGGGTGACCGCGCTCGGCATCCTGATCATCCAGGACATCGCCGCAGTGATCTTCCTGACCGCGGCCAAGGGTTCGCCGCCGAGCCCGTGGGCGGTCCTGCTGATCCTGCTGATCCCGGCCGCCCTCGTCGTACGTCGTGTGCTCGCCCGGATCGACCACGGCGAGCTTTTGCCGCTCTTCGGTCTGGCGCTCGCCCTGGGACCCGGCTACGCGCTCTTCGAGGCGGTCGGTCTCAAGGGTGACCTCGGCGCGCTGGTCATCGGGCTGCTCCTCGCGCCCGAGCCTCGCTCGGCCGAGCTGGCCAAGACGCTGTTCTCGGTCAAGGAGCTCCTGCTCGTCGGGTTCTTCCTGTCGATCGGCTTCACCGGCCTCCCGTCCGGCGGCGACCTCGCCCTCGCGGCGCTCCTCGTCGTGCTGGTGCCGCTGAAGTCGTGGGGCTTCGCGCTGCTCCTGCGACTCCAGGGCATGCGGCACCGCACCTCCATCAAGGCCGCGACGGTGCTGGGCAACTACTCGGAGTTCGCGCTGATCGTCGCGGCCGTCGGAGTCTCGACCGAGCTGATCGACGACCAGTGGCTCGTCGTCCTGGCCACCAGCGTCGCGTTCAGCTTCCTGCTCTCCGCGCTGCTCAACGGGCGCACGGAGTCGTTGGTCACCGTGGTCGAGAAGCGGTGGCCCACCCAGGACTCCGACCGCCTCCACCCCGACGACCGGCCGATCGACGTCGCCCACGCCGACGCGGTCGTGCTCGGGATGGGCCGGGTCGGCTGCGCGACGTACCACCAGCTGACGACGGAGTACGGCCTGCGGGTCATCGGCATCGAGAGCGGCGAGGACCGGGCCGCCGAGCTGCGCGCCGAGGGCATGGACGTGATCGTCGGTGACGCGATGGACCCCGACCTCTATCACCGTCTGACGCGGACCAACGAGATCGACCTGGCCGTGCTGGCGATGCCCTTCCACGGCGCCAATCTGACCGCGATGCGGCTGCTGGAGGGCCGCGACTTCGCCGGGACGGTGGTGGCCGTGGCGCAGTACGACGACGAGGCGACCGAGATGCGCACGCACGTGGATGCGGTGCTCGGACTGTACGACGGCACCGGCACCGCGCTGGCCGACAGCGCCGCTGAGCTGGCGGGCTTCACCCGACGGGAGTGACTCCCTCGACCTCGTCGCCGATGGCGATGGAGCCGCCCTCGAGCACCCGGAACACCGATCCGCCCCGGCGCCGCAACGCCTCCTGGGCACCGCGACCGATCGTGTCGTCGAGCAGCTTGCAGGGTGCTGCGACCCGCACCACCTCGAGCAGCACATCGCCGATGCGGAGGTGCTCGCCGGGATTGCGTGGCACCACGCCGTCGGTGATCGTGATGTTGCGCCGGGTCAGGTGCGCGGGCACCTCGGCGCCGTACTTCTCGGTCGCCTCCGCGAGCGCCTCGGCGCTCTGCACGGTGACGTGGCGGTGCTTGGTGCCGTGGTAGCGGTCGCCCACGATCCCCTTGCCGGCCTCGACCTCGACGTGGTCGACGGCGCGCATGGGGAGTCGGGTCGCTTTGGCGACGTGGAGGAAGAGCGCGGTCGTCACGGCGCCAGGCTAGGGCTAGGCGACGCGGGTCCAGACGCCTGGCCGGCGTTGGATGAAGTGGTCTCGGGGATTGCTGCCCGGTGGTGCGGGGGCGCGGGAGTCGTAGGAGGCCCCGGCCGGGGTCGTGACCCTGGTGGTGTGGGGCTCGATCACGTCTTCGGAGACCACTTCATGGGTGATGCCGGGGTCCTGCTTGGTGTAGTTGCACCCCTCGCACAGCCCTTGCCCGTTGTGCAGGCTCATCGGGC
>Ga0115549_1000088_pt1 | contig 62278 bp, 71 predicted proteins | sample COGITO_mtgs_1004_2_FD_87176 | JGI IMG/M metagenome (GOLD analysis project Ga0115549, IMG submission 87176) | Pelagic marine microbial communities from North Sea - COGITO_mtgs_100430 | ecosystem: Environmental > Aquatic > Marine > Epipelagic | place: Germany:Helgoland, sampling site Kabeltonne...
CACACGTAGCCGTTTCAACCCAATGTGATATTCCATCCTCCGTGGATGTAAACGGCTGAACGTTACTTACGTAGTGCATTCTTGCTTGATTCCTGACCTCCCATTTAGCGTATGGATATTTCGACTTCATCTTTTCGTCATAAGCCCAATCTGTTTCAGGCTTCACGTCGTCTTCATTAAAGTAAACGAAGTCAACGTCTCTTGTGGGCTTTGAGTCTTTATTTTCTATTTAGTCCCATATTTTATTCCGCAAAAAACCAGCACCAATCCACCAATCAGGAAGCTGTAGCTTCTCGGCTGCACGCAATACATCCATCATCCAGTCGTCTGCTTCAATAATTTTAGATATATCTTGTTCTGAGGCGATCTCTCTCATTTATTCATGATAGCAAATTAAAATACGCCAGCTATGACGTCTCTAATGCTTCATTTGTGGTGCGCCATGAGCTACGTAGTTAAAACATTATTGCTTAAAGATATGCGAAAAGTAAATTGTTACTAGTGCACACTTGCACTTTTATATAGTTGCTTCCACAATAGCTTGTACAGCTCGGGCAGCGTAGTCTTCTACGGGACTGTCATAAGTAAAATACATTAGTGTCCAAATGGCTGATTCTAATTTAGCGATTCGAAAACGTTCATCATAGTCATCACCAAGTTTTGTAATTCTTTCATGTCCTGTTTTTAGCCATTCTGTAGGGGATGATTTATCAAACCAATAATTCCAACGTGCGAATTCAACTACTGGGTCAGCACTCTCTGCTTGCTCCCAGTCTATAATGCCAGTTATATCATCGTGTTCATCTACAAATACATGCTTTGGGCCAAAATCTCCATGCACGAGCCGTTGATTGCCTTCAAAAACCGACAAGCCAGATTTCAACTGGCTAAGAACAGTCTCTATGTCAGTTGAGGAAACACCTGCCTTTTGAAGTGCTGCATTGATGCGGTCTCTCTTTACAATTACCTTTGCAAATCTATCATCGAGCGTTGAGTTTTCACCACGGTTAGACTCAGTCAAATAGCCCCAACCAGAAGTTTTTATACTATGAATCTTAGCCAATGCTTCGCCTGCCTTTTCAACTATGGACTTAGCACGCTCTTTAGATAATCCATCTGAGAGAAGCAATGTATCTAATGCTGTGCCACGTAATTTTTCTTGTACGCAGTAATAGGTTTGAGCTGTCACATTAGGCACATCGCCGACTGCAATTATTTTAGGTACAGGTACGCCTATACTTGCTGCTTGTTCTATGGCCCATGCTTCACGCTCAAATGTTTTTTTAGCCCAGTGACCAATGCGGAGAATAACATCGTTTTTATGCCTAGTCTTTATACTATAAACTTCGTTTGATTCACCACGAACAATACGCTCTATACTTTCGATATCTTCGCCTACACTACTCCTAATGATGTCAGCAACTGTATCTCGAGGTGTTGTACGGGCTTCGGCAATATCTAATAATCGCTTTCGAGTCGCTTCGTCTTGGAACTCATTGAATTGCATAGTAGACATAGCTTTACTATAACAAAAGACGCTCGATTAGAGCGTCTTTATTGGTTTCATCCGTGGTGCGGATCTACAGAATTTACTTAAACTTTTTGGAGCGCTTGTTGACGGTCGATTGAGTAGCGTTCCGACCATACCTGCAGCACTTTCAAATACCGAGCAGATTATTTACTAGTTAGGGTTGAAAGGTAACTTCTATATTTCCTGAACCAAGTGTATCGGCAAGGCTGGCAGGATCGTCTACTTGTCCGATCCGAGTATATGTATATGAGGTAGAAAATGTTTCATAAAACAGAACTAGAGTTCTTGAGCCGTAGAGCATCAAATCACCATTGTGAATTGTACCTGGATTAGCGTGATTACTCGGCAGTGCATCTGGCAAGTCATATGCTTTTTCATTACTATTTACATCATTCATAGTTAAAGTAAGCGGTAGCCGATCGTGAAAAGTTCGTGCCGTTTCATTGTCTACTAAGGTAGCCTCGTATCTTTCCGACCCTACGCTGATAGTTATGTTTTTATCAAAGCTTTTTTCACTCATTGCCCCTCCTTGCTTAATATTAGTACCTGATTGTTGGTCCTCACTATTATTTGTTGATTGAGGCGCTTGAACATTTGGCTGCGCTTGTTCGGTTCGGTTACTCTCCATAGCAAATGCCGCTATAGATCCTACTAACGCGATGACGAAAACTATGATCGCAATCTTTGTACCACTATGTTTCATATTTATTTTCCTAATTGAATGTTACTGTACTCCTCATCAGTAATGTGTTCGAGCCATCTGACTGGAACACCATTTTCATCCGCCTCTTGTATGGCAACGTGTGACATAAAGCGCTCCGCAGTCGCTCCGTGCCAGTGTTCCTCGCCAGGCTCAATAAACACTGTGTCGCCTGGCTTTATTGTTTTAATCTCACCACCCCGACTGCAGACATATCCAACTCCATCGGTTACGTAGAGTGTCTGACCTTTAGGATGGGTATGCCAGGCTGTACGAGCGCCAGGTGTGAACCTGACGTGTGCTGCACCGACCGCAGACTGCTCATCTGCATCTTTAATAGGTTCAATGTATACGTCACCAGTGAACCAGTCTGCAGGTCCTTTATTTGTTGATCGTGTGTTATGTGTAAGTTTCATAGTTCCTCCTTAGATAGTTGCCGCATCAATTACGAAGCGATATCGAACATCGGACGCAAGTACCCGTTCCCACGCATTATCTATATCATTGGCAGAAATTAATTCGATTTCAGCACCAATGCCGTGCTCAGCGCAAAAGTCTAACATCTCTTGAGTTTCAGAAATGCCACCAATCATTGAACCGGCAAATGATTTACGACCCGGGATTAGGCTAAATGCCTCGATAGACAATGGGTCTGCAGGCGCTCCTACATTTACAAGTGTGCCGTCGGTCGCGAGTAGCCCAAGAAATGCATCTAAATCAATCACGGCGCTCACAGTGTTAATAATGAGGTCAAAGTTACCTGCTAATTGCTCAAAGGTCTCTGGGTCTTCGGTTGCATAGTAATGGTCCGCACCCAGCTTCAATCCTTCGTCCTTTTTGCTGAGTGTTCGTGAAAGCACAGTAATTTCAGCGCCCATCGCGTGACCCAACTTAACAGCCATATGCCCTAATCCACCCATACCAACAATAGCTACCTTCTTACCTGGACCAGTATTCCAATGACGAAGCGGGGAGTAGGTTGTTATGCCAGCACAAAGCAGTGGGGCAGCTTTATCTAATGGGACACTTTCAGGAATACGAAGAACGAACTTCTCGGTAACGACAACGTGTGTAGAATAGCCGCCTTGGGTTCGTTCACCATCGCCATATGTATCAGGATCGCCGTAAGTGCCAACCATACCATTCAGACAGTATTGCTCTAGACCTTGCTTACAATTCTTACACTCTCCGCAAGAGTTGACCATACAACCAACACCTACGCGGTCACCGACTTTATGTTTGGTTACTTCAGATCCAACTTCCGCTACAATTCCAGCAATCTCGTGTCCAGGTACGAGCGGGTATTCAATATCACCCCAATCGCCGTTTGCTGTATGGATATCGGAGTGGCATATACCAGCGTATTTAATGTCAATTAGGATGTCTTTTGGTCCAACCTCTCGGCGCTTAATTGTCGTTTGCTGAAATGATCCTGTCGGCTCAAATACTGCTCGTGCATTTACTTCTTTCATAATTCCTCCGTTATGCTTTTTTTAAATCATCTGCCAGGCTCTTTGCCTGATCGGCTATTTCCTTAACCTGCTTTTTGTCGCCACGCTCATATGCTTTCCAATACTCAATTTTAAGATTTACATACTCTCTGCGCAGTAATATATGACGCTCTTCTTCGTCTAATCTTTCTTTCTGAGCTTTGAGTAATGACACCTGGTCATAGGCATCAACATCACTTTGCGAAGCATTTGAAATGTACTTCTTCATATCCTCAAGTTTCATACCGGTAGCATTCAGGCAGGCGACTGTATCTAAAACGTCAATATCTGATTGATTATAGACACGGTGTTTGCTAGTTTCTCCGCGGTCCACAGATTTAACGATACCTATGCTCTCGTAGTAGCGAAGAGTTGATGAAGGTAAACCAGTTAACCGTGATGCATCACGAATTGAATAGGTGCTATTTGCGTGTGACTGAGTACTCATATAACTATTGTAGAAACTTAAAGCGCTTTAAGTAAAGTACTTTAATAAAAATTCATCCTAAATAATAAGTACACCCCTATGGATGCACTGCTTAGAATTTTCTTCTCTAATTTTACAATTTCACCCTCGAAAGATGGTAAATTTCGGGGGTCAGATGTGTCCTATAAACTAAACGAACCCCGGGAAGGGTTCGTTAATGCCAATGATTTCGTTTCTGGTGCCGCATATCAGACGTATTTCTAACCCTGCGTATTGACGAAGTAGACTTCTTTAGCCTGAAAAATATAGCGAACGAGTTTAATTTAACTATTAGTCTTATCGAATAAACGTAATATGATTAGTGACTCATTTCATGACCCGAAGAGTACACAGGATAGCCCCATACTTTTTGCCACTGCTGCATCTGGTTAATTTCCTTTTCCTGAGCAGCAATTATATCGTTTGAAAGCTGTTTAATCTCTCTATGCTTTGCATTCTTTGCTGATAACTGTGCCATATTCACAGCAGATTGATGGTGGTCAATCATGTTAGCGATAAACGCTTTGTCATACGCATCGCCTGATTTTGATTCCAGTTGATTTGTCATCTGGCTCATATCGGTAGCAGGCTTATCAAATGTCGTTGCGGCTACCGATACAAGCAGTCCTCCAACAAAAAACCCGATTATTCCATATAGTAATGCTTTCGTTTCCATTTTATCCTCCTACCTAGATACCATTCTTTGTATTGCGCTGACTAATTCATCTGCTTTATTCTTCTGTTCATCTTCATTCGCTATGTTTACCATGCAATGACGTGCGTGGTCACGAAGCAACTCTACTGCAACTTTATCAAGTGCTGCTTGAGCGGCACTAACTTGAGTAAGTATGTCTATACAGTATTTATCCTCTTCGACCATTCGAGCGATGCCTCGGACTTGGCCTTCGGCACGTTTTAGGCGTTTAATAGTATGCTCTTTGTTTTGGTAATATCCGTGATGCGTGTGGTTATCTTTCATTGCGTCTCCTTAATGGTCGTGTCCGTGATATTTCATCACCAAAGCGTGCCCTTTACCCTTAGTCAACAAGTATCTATTAACAGGGAACGCGGCAAGAAATGCGACCGCCAAAGAGAGTGGCATAGCAATCCAAAAGATTGGGTTCACAAGCCCAGCAGACATCGCACCGGGAATTATTGCCATCACTGTGTTATCAACCAACTCCATTGTTGCAATGGAAAGTGTATCGGCTGCAAAGACTATCGACAAAGCTGCAATAAATCCGAGACCAGCTTTCTTAAGAGGTATTGTTGAAAGTGTAAATCCAAAAACAAAAGCAAGTGCGATAGATAGGATGATTGTTGCTAACGCACTCCAGCCCAGTATCGTACCGATTACCAGTCCTGCGACTTCACCGATTGCACATCCAGTCAGGCAGTGGAGTGTTGCGCTGGCAGCCATCTTGTTGATGCCTGAAGCTGGGTCCATTGATTGTTCTGTGTGTTCATTTGTATGATTGTTAGTCATTTAGTAATTCCTCTTATACCCCCCTAGGGTATACAAAAACGTAAACTCTGTCAATAAAAGAGCTCGTTGAGAGAGGATTCTTAGTTGAATTTAGAAACTTTAGTAGAAATATTGAACTGGGGTTCAAGTGTTGTAGTGGAACAGGATCCACTTAGTATTTTTGAATCATTGATTGAAGATAATCTTCCCTCCATACCCAACGTCCCAGTGGCAAAAGAAACTAGAGAGATGATTATCTTTTAGTTCTTCGCTTTCGTCCTTTAGGACTCATCAGCGTAAGTACGCACTTACGGAGCGAACATGACAAGCAGAATAGAGAATGACAGAGGTTCGCTTTGAAGAAGGGCTACTTCTCCACGATGGTCACCGTTAGAGCGGACTCCCAGATCTGGACTCGCCTGTACGAGCCATCGGGTTGAGGGACGTCGAAGATGATGCGATTCGGGTTGGCGTCGATCTTGAAGTTTCCCTCGTACTTTTCGATCGGCTTGCCCGTCACGTCGTAGACGGTCACTACTTTCGTTGTGTTAGACTGGATGGGCGGGAATACGGTTATGAAAACCACGGTGAGTCCTGCCAGAGCGATAACGCCGCTAGCCACGATGACAAAGCCGCGATCGAAATCCTTTCGACGGACGTTGTATACAACCAAGATGACACCGGCTACCATCGCCAGCAAGCCAAGCGCAGCAGTGATGCAAGCATAAGTCATTGTTTTCTCTCTCCTCATCCGGGTATTCACCCAAACTTTTTTGTCTGCGCTCGCCCGGATGGCGGAGACACAAGATGAGGTTTCATCCCCTGGAAGGAGATAAAATCTCATCTTGTGTTAGTCTGCTTGTCAAAAAACACTTTCGGAGTGTTACCTCGACGAAAGTATTTTTATTTTAGTATAATTTGTAGTAAATGTCAATTAGTGCGCCATAAGCTACAAAGTTAAAACTTTACTAGTTAGTAATGACTTTTAGGTTGGGCCATTTCTGATTCCATTTCTTCTTTTCGACGCGACCATGAAATATTTCAATCATTTCTTCATTATTAAAGAATGAAATAGGTCGAGCAATGAGTTCGAATAGGTCACCCGTACCGTGACAGAAAAGATATTTTAATTCTCCATCTTCAAGCTTCACGCCCACGCAAGTCGCAGTCTCAACCCAATGAGATATTCCATCAGCAGTCGACGTAAACGGTTGAAAGTCATTGACGTAGTGCATCCTTGCTTGATTTCGCACCTCCCACTCGGCATAAGGGTATTCTGATTTCATTTTTTCATCATAAGTCCAATCTGTTTCGGGCTTCACATCTTCTGAATTAAAGTAAACTAGGTCGACATCTCTCGTTGGCTTAGATTCTTGATTTTCTATATAGTCCCATATTTTGTTCCGTAGAAAACCAGCGCCTATCCACCAGTCGGGTAGCTGCAGATTTTCGGCTGCACGCAAAACATTCATCATCCATTCATCTTGCTCAATAAGTTTAGAGATTTCTGATTCTGACTTAATTGTTCTCATTTACTAATAATACATTACATCAAAGAGACGCCGGTTTCGACGTCTCTTATGGTTCATCTATGGTGCGGGTGAAGAGACTCTAACTCTCGACCTCTTCCTTGGCAAGGAAGCGCTCTAACAACTGAGCTACACCCGCATATGCCTCATGATTATATGTGAAGGGAACGGTAATATCAAGCGCTCGATCAAAATTATTTGTGTGCTTTTTTATGGCCAAGTGGCTGAAGCGTGGCAGCAATACCGAGTGCAAGCGCGACAATAGCAGCGTTTTTAATGATATATTGACCTTCCAGCGTCGGAACAAGTGGCTTCAGCCATACGAGATCGGTGAGTAAGACAAGCGGCGCTGAAACCAGAGCAATGTGGACTAGCAACATCGGAATAACGACACGTGTAGCTTTGGGAAATAGGAATAATATACCGATGACGCATTCGAACGCGGACAAAAGAATATACAGCGTATCAAAATATTCCAGCCCAATGGTTCGTTCCGTGAGGGCCGCAGCGAGTGGCGTGGCAGGGCTCAGGCCGAATAGCTTTAAGAAACCAAAGTAAAAATACACAATGAACAGCGCAGTGCGAGCGAGTAGTGAAAAATGCCGTTGAACCCATGAAATTATTTTTAAGTCGAGCGTGTGAAGCTTCATGTTTGTGATTATACACTGTCAGATACGTGTCGTGCTATTATAATGAATAGTTATGTTTAAAAAATATGTCCAGAAAAAACTCGAAAAATACGTCGTCAAATATTTTGAAAAGCATCCGGATGTCAAACTAATCGTCGTTGCCGGTAGTGTCGGTAAGACAAGTACGAAGCGGGCCATCGCTACATTACTATCGCAACGTTTTCGCGTAGCACTGCACGAAGGTAATCATAATACACACATTAGTGCTCCGCTTTCAATCCTTGGTATAGAGTATCCAGAAAAAGTTAAAAGTATAGGAGCGTGGCTGTCGGTTTTTTCGGCTGCGCGAAAGCGTGTAAAGGACCCAACGGGGACTGACATTATAATCCAAGAATTAGGAACAGATCGGCCGGGAGATATCGCGCACTTCGGTGAATACTTAAGGCCACATATCGCTGTCATTACTGGCGTGACTCCAGAACACATGGAGTTTTTTCAGACCATTGAGGCTGTCGCACAAGAAGAATTGCTAGCGGCCTCCTTCTCTCAGTTGGCGATTATTAATCGCGATGATATAGAGAGTCGCTTTGCTGAACTTATGACAAACCCAAATTTAACGACGTACGGCACAACAGGCGCGGCCGAATATCGCTTTGAGCAACAAGACTTCGACATGATTAATGGCTATGTCGGTGAAGTGGTGACACCAGATCTTCAGGACCCAATCCCAGCCGCAATTAAAATGGTTGGCGAGCATAGCTTGCGTCCGGCCATGGGCGCCGTGGCAGTTGCTGTAAAACTTGGCATGACACCTGCGGAAATAACGAGCGGGCTCGCTCAGCTTAGGCCAATTCCGGGTAGGATGAATTTACTGCGTGGTATTGACGACACGTTTATCATTGATGACACGTACAACTCCAGTCCAGCAGCTGCAAGTGCTGCGCTACAAGTGCTATATAGCTTACCAGCTCCGCAGCGAATTGTGATTCTTGGGAGTATGAATGAGCTAGGTAACAACTCTGCTTTGGAGCACGAAAATTTAGGAAATTTGTGCGACCCAAGTTTGCTTTCGTGGGTCGTGACGATCGGCTCCGAAGCCGAGCGATTTTTGGCTCCAGCTGCTCGTGCACGTGGCTGCCAGGTCAAATCATTTCATTCGGCTATCGAAGCCGGCGGATTTGTTCACAGCATCATGGAATCTGGCGCGATTATTTTGGCAAAAGGTTCGCAAGGCAACGTGTATGCCGAAGAAGCTGTCAAGACACTGTGTGTTATGAGCGCCGATCATGAATTGGTTCGTCAATCTGAAGCGTGGATAAAGACAAAGAACGAATTTTTCTCAAAGTTTGCTTAATTCAACCTTACACTGTGCTAGAATAGGCTCGAATCATTAGTAATGTAACAGACATGACAGGAGCCAACCATGGCGAAGCCAGAAAACAAGCCGGATAATCAACAAAACAACGAGGTTACTGGCCAGCCACAGCCATCTCAGACACAGTCAGTGGAGGAGAAGCCATCGACTGCTTCTCAGGACACGTCAATAAAAACAACAGATTCGTCAGTAATAGCAACAAAACCACGAAAACCGCTCGCGATTGGTCTGATTGCTGCTGGAGCTTTAGGAATTATCACTATCGTAGGATTACTTGCGTATAATCTTTGGTACCAAAATCCCGACAAGGTCGTGACAGACAGTTTACTGAACGCTGGAAAATCCAAGAGTATGACGGCAGATGGTCAATTTGTTGTTGAAGACTCAGAAGACGGTGTCAAGGCGACCGTTAAACTTAGCACTCAATACGATAATCAACAAGCGAAGGTGAACGTCGCTGCTACAATTAGTACCAAGGATGCATCATTCGATATCAAGGGTGATGCGCAGTACGGAATAGATGGCGATCTATATGTACGTGTTGTTGATGTTGAAAAAACTGTCCAAAAGTTGTTCGATCAATCAATACAATCAAATGGACAAATGGGTCCTGAGGCTCAAAAGCAGCAAGCGCAAGCTGTGTTTGATCAACAATTCAAGCCGATCATAAAAAAGATTGACAATAATTGGATAAAAATATCTTCAGATGATCTGAAGAGTATCAGCAAAAACGCTGGCAACACACAACAATGTTTGAACGAGGCAAAGGATAAGCTGCAAAATGACAAAGCCACTGCGCGCGAAGTAGCGAGTGTTTATAAAGAGAATCGATTTATTATCGTCGACGAAAAAATTGGTAGTATGGATGGTAGTCTTGGTTACAAAATAAAACTAGACAAAGACGCGAGTGAGAAATTTAGTGATGCTTTCGAAGAGACTTCTGCCGGAAAAGAAATAAAGAAGTGTTTGGATGACAATAAGAGCAGCTCAAATTCTACAAATCGTAGTACACTTCCAGAGAGCGATACTAACAAAAACGATTTTAAGTACGATAACTTCGAAATTTGGGTCAGCCGATGGTCTCACGAACTTAAGATGATCAAACTGAATGGCTCACAGGACGGTACGAATGTTGCCGTTGATATGAAGACAAATTTTAACGAGCCAGTTACAATCGACGCGCCAAAAAATTCGATCACTTTAAAACAATTGCAACAAGAGTTGGAGGGTGCAATGATGCCGCGCACTCCAGCGCGTTCTGGTGCGGTGCGCGCACTTTAGCTCACCTCTGCTATAATGGGCTAATATGAAGCGCTTCAATCCATCCGAAATCGAACCAAAGTGGCAAAAGATTTGGGACGAACAGCAGACATACAGAGCTGATCTCGATTCTAAAAAGCCAAAATACTTTGCGATGAGTATGTTCAATTACCCAAGCGGGATTTTGCATATTGGCCACGCGATGAATTACACGATTTCAGACGTGATGGCGCGGTATAAACGCCAGCAAGGTTACGAGAGCTATCATCCGGTTGGTTGGGATTCCTTCGGCTTACCAGCCGAAAACCGCGCAATCAAAGAAGGCGTCAGTCCGCAAGTTTCTATGGCGGAGCTAATTCCTAAGTATCATGATTTGTATAAAACCATGGGTTGGAGCAATGATTGGTCCAAAGAAATCGCCACGCACGATCCGCGTTACTATAAATGGACGCAGTGGATTTTTGCCGAGATGTTTAAAGCTGGCCTCGCGTACCAAGAGCCGCGCATGCAGTGGTGGTGCGAAAAAGATAATACGGTGCTTGCTAATGAGCAAGTAATTGACGGTAAATGTTGGCGGCACGACGCACCCAGTGATCCACTGGTTGAGAAAAAAGAAATTAATCAGTGGTTTTTTAAGATTACAGAGTATGCTGATAAAATGCTTGAAGCTACCGATGATCTTGATTGGACAAATAGCGTTAAGCAAGCCCAGAAAAATTGGATTGGGAAATCTGTTGGTGCAGAGGTGGTATTTGAGACAGAAAACGACAGTAAGATCCCTGTGTTTACGACGCGTCCTGACACAATTTTTGGCGCAACATTCTTAGTCCTCGCGCCGGAGCATCCGCTGCTTGAAGCGCTCGTTAATGATGATACAAAACTGGCTGTCGATGAGTACGTAAAGCAAAGTACGAAAAAAACTGAACTAGAGCGAATGGCAGAAACAAAAGATAAAACTGGCGTCTTCACTGGCTCGCATGCAATCAACCCAGCGACTGGCGTAAAAATTCCAATTTGGACTGCCGATTATGTATTATTTGGCTATGGAACAGGTGCGATTATGGCGGTTCCAGCGCACGACGAACGAGATTTTGCTTTTGCTGAAAAATTTCATTTAGAAATTACTAAGGTTGTCGACGGAAAAAAAGATAGAAACGCTGTCGTGACAGATGGTATTTTGCAAAACTCCGGGCATTTCGATGGTATGGAGACAAGTGAAGCGCGTGAGCAGGTTGTTGCGTGGCTTGAGGAACAAGGAATCGGTAAAAGCAAAACGACCTACAAAATGCGCGACTGGAGCGTCTCACGTCAACGCTATTGGGGTGCGCCGATTCCGATTATTCACTGTAAAACGTGTGGACCGCAATTAGTTCCTGATGAGCAATTACCAGTTATGTTGCCAGAGCTCGAAAATTTTCAGCCAAGCGGCGATGGCCGAAGCGCACTGGCTCGCGCGACTGATTGGCTTGAAGCTGACTGTCCGAATTGCGGCGAAAAGGCACAGCGGGAAACCGACACACTCGATACCTACATTTGTAGCAGCTGGTATTTCTTGCGCTATCTCGACCCTGAAAATACTGAGGAACTTGTTGGCAAAGACGTTGCCAAAAAATGGATGCCTGTTGACTTCTACAACGGCGCCGATCACGCGACGGCACATTTACTGTACGCAAGATTTATCGCTCGCTTTTTTGCTGAAACAAAAGGAATAGGTTCGCCTGAGCCATTCAAAAAGTTTGTCTTTAACGGCAAAGTCACGGCTGTTGATGGAACGATGTTTAGCAAAAGTAAGGGAAATGGCGTCGACCCGTTGGAGATTATCAGTAGCGGCTACGGCGCAGATGCTCTTCGTGCATATTTAATGTTCGCCGCGCCAGTCGATACGTGGATGCGCTGGGATTCGCAAGGTGTACCGGCGACGTATCGATTTTTGAATCGTGTTTGGAATATAACGCAAGAATATCTTGAAGCTAATGATGATTACAATGATACGGACGATGCTGTTTTATCACTCGTTCACCCAGTTATTAAAAAAGTCACGCACGATCTCGAGCACCAAAAGTACAACACAGCAATTGCAGCAATGATGGAGCTGACAAATAAACTGTATGAGCTAAAGGCAAAGCGAAATTTTGCAGGAAGAGAGAATTGGCAGTTTGCCCTTAGCAGTCTCGTGTCGCTTGTAGCGCCTTTTGCTCCGCATATGGCTGATGAATTGTGGCACCAACTGGGTAATGATTCCTCAGTTCAACGTGATTCATGGCCGAAATGGGACGATAAGTATACGCAGAATGATGCGATGACATTGGCGGTTCAGGTCAACGGTAAGCTACGCGGAGAGGTGATTGTAGCTAACGATATAGCAAAAAGCGATGCTATCGCGGAAGCGCTTAAGCTCGAAAATGTCATTAAATTCGTTGGTAACCAAAAACCGACCAAGACTATTTATGTACCTGGCCGGCTAGTGAATATTGTTGTTTAGCTATTCGCTAACTTTAGCCTCAGAATTGTCCGGGAGAACTGTAATGTTATCAGGACGCTCTGGGTCTATGCATACGGTAAACGTTTCTCCTGCAGTTGAATAACGTGGTATTTCATTAGCAGCAATTAGGTCATTCAATTCAGCAGCCAGTGGTTGGCTTACTGCACCCACAAAATCTTCGCTTGATTGCTCAGTCCCTGATTCACCGCGACTTGCAGCTTGTGCATATGCGGCCTCCGCGGCGGCGATTGCTGCGTTGGTTGCATTTGAGCCTTCCATTACAACCGCCGGGCTGCACTCTGAAGGACTAGGCACAATTCTAGGGGCATCTGGTTTTGCGGTACACGCGGCTAATGCGAGACCAGCAAATGTAATTCCAGCGGCTTCTTTTAACGGTAATTCTCTTCTTTTGGTATTGTTGTTTTCCAAAGATTCTAGATTTGACATACTTTTCCTTGTTCTGGTTTATACATTTATAATAGCACTTATGTTAAATAAAGTCAATACCTACTTGAGAAAATAGTATGATTTCGCTATAATAATTTCTAAGTTGTAACAAGAACGCCTAAAAGGAGAACATTACCATGGCAGAACCAAAAAAACAGAGTAGCCCACGCAAGACCGGCACCCGCCGTAGTCATTTGGTCCTCAAACTCGCTCGCCGAGTTAACGGCACATCACCAGTCAAAGTTCGCACAACCAAGCGCGAAACCGGCAAAAAACTCGCAAAATAAATAAAAAGAAAGAACCAAAGCTATGGCTTCAAATCGCCACCTTGGACGAATCGTCGCTCTGCAGAGCCTCTATGAATTCGAATTTCGGACGCAGTCGGAAGATACGACGGCTGACATTGATGAAATTGTAACGCGTAATCTTGAGAGATACGAAACAGCTATCAAAGATACTGATTTTGTAAAAGAGCTTGTTGCGGGCGTCATCCGCGAACAACCAGAGCTTGATGCAGCAATAGCACCAATCGCTCCAGAATGGCCAATTGATCAAATTGCGCGCATAGACCGATCAATTCTGCGGAGTGGATTGTATGAGCTTATTCACCTAGGAGAGGTCGTTCCACCGAAGGTTGCAATCAATGAAGCGGTGGAGCTAGCCAAGGCTTTTGGTTCTGATAATTCGAGCAAGTTTGTTAACGGTGTGCTGGGAACAGCCTATCGAACGCTTGTGGAGGAACAACCACACGATGCAAAATCAGAAATTTGATCGCTTAAAGAAATATTTTAATAAGCGTCCTGCCTCAATTCAAGAAATTGTCCGCGAGCCAACCGCCGGAGGTGTGGTATTTCGCCGAAACGCTGAAAAAAAAGTCGAGATACTTTTGATTCAAGACTCCAAAAACCGCTGGACGATCCCAAAAGGTCACATTGAAGAAGGCGAAACAGCGCAACAAACTGCAAAACGCGAAATTGGCGAAGAGGCGGGACTTCATGAGACTGATGTGCTCGGCTGGCTCGGCAAGATTCATTTCCGCTATCGCCGTGTCGATAAGCTCGTCCTTATGACGACTCAAATATATCTTGTGCGCGCAAAAGGCGACACTGACGCTATCCAAAAAGAAGACTGGATGAATGATATTAAATGGTTTTCATTCAACGATGCTCTCGATGAAATTGAATATGAAGATATTGGAAAATTGATGCTTCTAGCGATGAAGCGCATTCGGCAGGAAAACTTGTAATGAGCGGTATGCAAGTCGCGCCCTATCAAGATTTTTCTCGTGAGAACTTTGGGTTTGAATTCTCAAACATCGATCTTTTCATTACGGCACTCACACACCGTAGCTACGTTAACGAACACAAAAAAAGCGTTACGGAGCACAATGAGCGTTTGGAATTCCTTGGTGATGCTGTTCTTGAGCTTGTCGTGACTGATTATATTTTTCGTAATCACAACGAGCCTGAAGGTGTCCTGACAAGTTGGCGAGCGTCACTAGTCCGGACCGAAAGTATCGGAGAAGCGGGCGACAAGTTGGGCTATGAGCCACTGATTCGCATGAGTAAGGGCGAAAAGCACGGGAGTAGCAGAGCTCGCCAGCAAATTTTAGCCAACGCATTTGAGGCAGTTATTGGCGCAATCTACCTAGAGCGAGGCTACGATGATGCGGCCACGTTTATTACTCAGCATATTTTATCGAAACTTGAAGGTATTATTGCTACAGGAAGCTGGCGCGATCCAAAATCGCATCTGCAAGAAATTTCTCAGCGTATCGATAATCACACGCCGAATTACCGAGTCCTTGAAGAAGTCGGTCCTGACCACGATAAAATTTTTACACTTGGTGTATTTGTTGGCGATAAGCTAATGGGAAAAGGCAGCGGCCCAAGCAAGCAAGTTGCTCAGCAACAAGCCGCTCGAACTGCACTTTCGGCCTACCAGAAGCAATCTAAACAGATTGACGACGCGACAAAAGCAGTGTAGAATTAGTAGGAATGACACAATTTGTCTTACTAAAAGTGTTGAAATAGTTTAAATAAGAGTCAAGTAAAGGAAGTTTTAGTTTATGCTCGCAATTCGTTTGCAACGCGTTGGCCGTAAAGGCTACCCAGTTTACCGCCTGGCAGTACAGGAATCACAGCGTCACCCAAGTAGCGGCCGAGTGGTTGCGTATGTCGGTGGATACAATCCACACACTAAAGATAGCAACGTTCAAGTTGAGCTGGCGCAAAAGTATCTTGATAATGGCGCTCAACCTACGCCTCGCGTCGTCAAACTACTCGCTGATGCCGGTGTCAAAATGCCATCATGGGTAAAGACAGTAAAATCTAATAAGCAAAAAGCAATTCGAAACGCTGAAAAACTTCGTAAGAACCAGCCGAAAGAAGAGCCGGTTGCCGAAGAAGTTTAGTTGAATCTGAAGAAGTAACAGCTTAAACGCACAAGATTCATCAAAATACTCGCCGTGTAGGCGAGTATTTTTACCTCTAAAAAGTAGTGAACCCCGCATTGCTGCGGGGTGTTGCGTGCCGGAGCACACTCTTCAGCCACGGGGGCTGGACGTGCTTACGGAGCACGAATTTTACGAGAGGACGTCTCGTGTCGCTACTTGCTGAAGGACTAGTCCTTCTTGAAGGTGGCGCTGAGCGCCGACTTGGCGCGCCGGATGGCGAAGTCGAACTCCGCCTTCTGAGACGCGGTCAGGTCGCTCATGTGGTGGGTCCTCAGCTCCGCCTCCGTCAGCGCCGTGGCGCTGTGCTCGGCCGTCTTGCTGATGGTGGGGAAGGTGATGAGGAACTTCTTCGCCACCTGCTCGCTGAGCGATCCAGGCGTGAGCTCCGTGACCACCTTGGTGCCCATGGCGCGGTTGGCGTGCTCCGCACGACCCTTCAGGGTCAGGAACTGCTTGAGCGCGTCGCTCTTCTCGCGGTGGTCCTTGCGGATTCCGTCGAACAGGGGCTCGTCGACCAGGGTGGTCCGGCTGCGCTTGCCGGGGCGGGATCGCTCGGTGACCTCGTCACCCGTCCTCGCGCCGCGACGACCCTTCTTGCGCTCGGAGCGCTTGGTGCACTTGCTGGGGGTCTCCTTGGTGGCCATTGATTGTCCTCTCGGTTGCGTCATCCGACTGTACGGATGATGTTGAAATAATATTAGCATAAGTTTTACTTTATGTCAATACTAAATTATAAAAATAATGAATGTACAAGCTTGTTAGGCTTCATGGTACAATAGAACGTACGATAGTAGCAGTGAGGCAACGACAGAAAAGCGGAGGGCAATATGTCAACAATCGACCAGCAATTTGTAGAATACATCGTAAAATCTCTCGTGGGCTACCCAGATGACGTCGTCGTCGAGCGAATTATTGATGAAAAAGGTGTCCTGCTCAGCTTGACAGTAAATCCAGAAGATCTCGGGCGCGTCATCGGTAAACGTGGCGTAACGGCGCAAAGCCTTCGAACACTACTCCGGGCACTCGGAACAAAGAACGATGCCCGCTATAACCTTAAAATCGTCAATAATGATGACGAACGCGAAAGCTATACTATGTCATCTGATGATAGCCACAACCAGTCTGCGGATAACTCACCAGATGATACTGTGGATAACAGTTCAGACTATACAAAAAACTCTCGAAAAGAACTTGCCGAACTCGACGATCTTGATATATAATCAAATCAGTTCAGAAATTCTTGAACTGCGAGACCACTAAGACAATCTTGTCCTAGTATCACCATATTAGTTGAGAGCCTTGTATGTGCCACGAAATAACCCGCCTTTTTTGAGGCGGGTTTCGTGGTTTGGTATAGCTTTTTTAGACTACCTAATGCGATCGTACTGCATGAAACTATCAGACGATAACAAAAAGTGCAGTTGCCGTAATTGTTGTCGCAGCAAAAACCACCATAACAACACTTTCGGGCGTAAATCGGAATAAACTTGTTTTTGGGCGTTTTGCTAAGTTACGCTCTTTGGAATCGGTGTGATGTAGCGCGTCAGAAAATCCGACTAAGCTAGAGCTATCTTCGCGATCAGTCTCGATGTTGCCGACAGGACCGGCACTAACATGGCGAGATACAGAGACGCTGTCAAACTCCTCTTCCTGTGTAACGGAGTCGTGGATCGGAGCGAGCGTGAGTTTTCGGGATTCCGCATGCTTTCGGTCTTCATCAGATGCTAGTGTGATATTTTGTGAGTTCATATTAGCTTAAGTATAAATAAAATACGGAGTAAATGACAGAGCACAACGTAACAATGTTCGAGAATGATACACTGGTGAGTATGATAAAAATACAAATAGTTACACTCTTCCCAGATATGTTTGGTGGCGTGTTGAACAGTTCAATGATGTGGAAGGCGCAAAATGCTGGTTTTGTTGAGTTTGGCATTGTTGATTTGCGCGAGCATGGGCTTGGGCGTCGTCGCGTCGTTGATGATACACCGTATGGTGGCGGCGATGGTATGCTTTTGAAACCCGAACCATTGTTCGCTGCAATCGAGCAAGCCAAGCAAGCCGATCCGTCTGCAGAAGTTCTATTAATGACACCGCGCGGTGAGCGGTGGCAACAAGCGACGGCGCAAAGCTGGTCTGAATCGGGGCACGGCTACATATTTGTTTGTGGACGGTACGAAGGTTATGATGAGCGCATATTGAGTCTTGTCGATAAAGAAGTGAGCGTTGGCGACTATGTTTTGACTGGTGGCGAGCTGCCAGCCATGACGATCATCGACAGCATTGTCCGGCTTATTCCGGGTGTGCTCGGTGGCGAAATGAGCGCTGAGATTGAGAGTTTTAGTGACGGAGAAACGCTTGAATATCCGCAGTACACACGGCCAGAGGAATTTCGCGGTATGAAAGTACCGGAAGTTTTACTAAGTGGTAATCACGCCGCAATTGCAAAATGGCGCGCCAAAAACTCGCTAAAAGCAAAAAAATAACTTCCGGGAGGCCGGAAGTTATTTCATTGTGGTGGGGGATCGTAGTGCGAGCAGTCACAACATTTTTTGGAGTCATGTTTGTTTTTATGTAACTTTCGCTATTCATTACAATAGATGAGCGCTTTATAAAACACAAGCATAATGACAAAAATAACAACACTTTTATGGAGAGGTGACGGGTTATAATAAAAAGTATGAGTATTCTAGCCGCTACAACAGAGCCTGCGCACGTACAAAATCGCGACAGTATTGTGAGTTATGTCGCGGCCGCGCTACTTGTTGTCATGTCTACGGCACAGCTATACAGCTATGAAGATTTTCCGTCGGTGCTGTGGAGTTATTCTCTGCTTGGATCACTAGCGACAGTGAAACTTATCTCGGCGCTGCTCGTCACGGCAGAAGTTTTTTCTTTGCCATTTTTGTTTCGCATGAGGGTGAGCCCGTTAATGCGCTCTTTCTCACTAGTCAGCGGACTCATTGTGTCAGTATTTTGGATGATACTTAGTTTATGGCTGGTGCTTACCGACAATTCAATTACCAATGGTGGCATTTTAGGCGCGACTATTTCGATTTCCGCTGGGACTGGTCAATTAATTGTTTCTATAATTTTATTTTTACTTATGCTATATGTGGCATATCGCTTGTGGCCGTTGCGACCTCGGCATACTTGAGCTGCTACGCTAAAAATGCTACAATTTCAAATGCTGATGGGATGTCGCCAAGTGGTAAGGCACTAGGTTCTGGTCCTAGCATTCGGGGGTTCGAATCCCTCCATCCCAGCCAGATGCGACAGCGCAATTTGAGACCCATATCCCTAATTGTGCGTTCGCACCGACGTTAAATAGAATCACGTAAGTGATTCTATTTTTTAATTTCATTTTTAATACCGCATCGCCCATGCTATTAATTGCTAATACTACTAATATCTGATATAATAGTTATGTTCAATGAGTTGGGTTATGCCCCCTTAACAGTGAGGAGCCACTCGTGGCTAAAATCGTTTTAAAGGTCATATGTCTGGGGCGAGATCATCGCCACGACATGACCCGGCGGATGATCTCCGCTAAGATGAAGCAATACACCGAGCAGGAGCTCGACGTCGATCGGTTGGATGAAGTATCACTTCGAACACTTCTCGATCCGTTCGTCGAGCGCTACATGCGCGTGGCATATTGTCACGAGCCTCGGAGCTGGATTAGAGCGGACGAGGACGTCGAGGAGCTGAAGCTGCGTCGTGGTGCCGATATTATCGGCGACAGCGATAAGGGCAGCGTCTACCTCGAAGTTGGCGACGTAGCGCACTCGGGGAACGAGCAGTGCTTCAACTGCCATTGGTTTGGTGGTGGGGGTACTGGCTTTTTCGAGAACGGCAAGTACATCTTCTTCTGCAACAACGCCGATTGCGAAAAGGCAATGAAGGAGTATTCTTCCGCTCGCTACGCGAAGGAGTTCGAAGAGCACAAGGCCACCGGCCAGTGCATCTTTAACGACCACGTCGCCTATCCCGGTGACAGCAATGGCTACTGCACCAATCCCACGGATGGTGACGATCAGCTGTGTTCCGAACACCGTGGGGTCAAGTGCGGCATCTGCCATAAGCAAGCCGTCTACATGCTCTGGGAGTTCGGGTCACTTGCATACTCTCACCCACGCTGTGATGAGCATCGAGGTCGATGGAATTAACTACCTCACTCGCTCATTGCACACCTGCCCCTTGCGGGCATCCTTCTCCTTCATCGGAGTTGAGGATGCCTTCGAGGGGCTTCTTCATGCCCGAAAAAACCAATTTGCAAACACTCCTCACCCAAGCTACCATACAACGAACCTTGAAATAAGGAGGTTATTACATTTGTCGTTCGAATCCTGTTTCCCCAGCCAAGCATAAGCATCATAAATTAAGACAAACGCCCGTTCCATGTGGAGCGGGCGTTTGCTCGACACATTGAACGGGCGGAGTACTTGGGTGTGATGCTCAGCGACCTTTGTAAGAAGGAAGAGGAAAACACATCCAAGTGCGATCGATCCGTAGACCCACTGGATTACTAACGATGCCTGAAAGTGTAAATCAATGGTTATCTCTAAGAAGTGTCTGACATCATTCTATGTACGACTCTAATTAAAATTGGAAGTAACAATTCTTGGCTTTATATGTGCGCATCTGTATGAAAAATTGTTGTTATGATGGAAAAGTGATTTACAAGAAACAAAATATAACACTCGCAGTCAAAAAAGTCGAAATTGATCAGCCTGGATTCTGCAGCGTTTACTTTAAGCGCCCATTAAACTTCACCTTCGAAGCAGGCGATTGGATCGATATTTGTTTGCCAAACAAAAAATTATCGGGCGGCATTACCTACTCGTTATCTTCGTCGCCGACTGAGCCGGATCTGCGGATTAGTTTTCGAGAAGGTATTAGTGAGATGAAGCAATTACTGCAATCGAGTGAGCCGGGCCATAAATTTTCTATGTTGCAGTATGGTAATGACTATGATTTTCAGTTGAAAAAAAATCAATCGAGCATCTTGATCGCTGGTGGCATTGGCATTGCACCATTTCGCAGTATGATAAAGAAAATGTATGACAGTGGCGATCGGAATGAGGTGGAGCTGATCTATCTCAATAAAAGCGTTGATTTTCTTTTTAAAAATGAACTCGACGAGTGGTCGGGCACATTACAAAATATAAAAATTCACTATGTTGCAACAAAAGACCTTAATCGAAAAAAGCGACAAAAGCTTATTTTCGCACTCATCAAAAATACAAATCATAATTTTTACATATCTGGTCCGCCATCGATGGTTGAAGATAACGAGCACCTGCTCATAGATAACGGTGTGCAAGTACGTGATATTAGAATTGACAGCTTCGGCGGGTATTGACGATAATTTGGAATAATGATTAAGTAAAAAACTTTTTTCCAACAACTTCGAAAGCAAATAGAGAGCGAGAGCGAAATGGACAAAGGTAGTAATGGGAGAACCGGAAAAGTCGTGACATGTGGTCGCAGTACTAGTGTCCAAGGACTCAAAAATTTCCTGGATTACCTGGAAAAGTGGCCCGGGATTACCAAGATTCGACTCGGTTCGATGCAGAACAACAACCTGGCTGGTCGTCGAGGCGGGGGCTAGTGCTTGGTCCTCCATTAGATAATGGCTAGTGCGTTCAGCTAGTCATACTGTATGGCAACGACGTGGCCGCTCTTCAAATTACAAATGCACGAGTTGGGTTTCGCACCCAACTTGTACCAACACCCTCAGGAAGGATAAGTCTCATGAGAGCCCTTTAACTGAGGGCGCTTTCATGTCCCCGTTTAGTCTACTACGGACTGGGATATTACTGCTCGTGCAGCAAAAAAGAAAAACTATACCAACGTTTATTTTATGGTAGAATTTAAGCACAATGAAAAAAATAACACCAAAAAAGATACGACAAAACAGTGCAATTAATAAAGTAATCGCCAATTTTGGCCATGTGGTATTCACGATAATAATAGTATCCGCAGTCTTTCAGTCGATTTACAATTTTCACCAACTTAAGAATTCTCTACCGTATACAAACGTTTACAATGATATGTACACTGCGCCAGTAATTTACTTGCTCTTGCTGACGCTTCCGATCATTGTTGGATATATTGCAGGGTACAGTGTCACAAAATCTAAGAAAGTCACAGACCGCTATGCAAATGGCGTATTATTTGCTGTGGTGGGCATTTCCATGTACAACTTGGCCAATGAAATTGTAGCTGCCATGGACAGGTTTGTAGGACAAGCTTTTCCTATTTTTGATCCACAATTTATCGCAGGTGCTTTGTCTGCTGTGCTATCGCTTATTGCCATAGGGTTTTTATATACAAAGCAGTCCAAAAATGGAATGTCTTTGCTGTCGCTACCCATGTATCTTTTCATTGTAGCTGGATCATTTATCGCAAGTAATATTGTTTTTCCTACGCTTGTAAACTTTGAGGATTATTTTTTCCCCAACGTTCTAGTGCTCGCTTTGATTGCCTCGGCGATTGCTATATTTACAAGAATGAAAGCAAAGATTGGTCGTGTCGAAATTTTATCATTGTCATTTCTTGCCGTTATACTCTGTTTTGAAGCGGTAGCCCCAATTTTAGACTATCTATATATTGTAATTGGCACTCAGAACAGTATTAATTACAATGTGCTTTTTTCGGCAATGCCGTTTATTGTAATGGCCGTCGTATTTGCTCTGTTCGTGTTCTCCGCACGTAAGGCCGCACTTCAAAAATAATCAAATTGTGTGAAATATCATAGGTTAGTTTAGGACGACTCGGTATAGTTAAAAGGTAAACGGAGGCAAATCACATGAACAACGATGATCAAAGTACACCATACCAGTTACAGAATTACCAAGACGACTTTACTGTTGACGAACAAGCTGTTGACCGAGCGACTCACGAGCAATCTGATGACCCTTCGGTAGATCTAGGAGTTCCTGCTGAAGAACTTAAATCTGAGCTTGATGGCCTTGCGACTGATGAACTAGCTACTGGCGACAACGATATACGTGGTTCAGTCGAAAATACTGACCATCCAGAAGATCAAGAGAGCTTGTAACAGTTGCAATTGAGCTGCGGCAAGCATGGTACAATAAGCAAATATGGCCAAAGAACAAGATAGCCAATTACTCGCCAAGCGCGCGCTGCAAGTTCAGCGCGGGGCTGCGCGTGCCGCAGTACTTGGTGTCAATGACGGATTAGTAAGCGTTCTTTGCATTGTTCTAGCGGTTGCTGGAGCCGGAGCTACCACAGGAAATGTACTTCTCGCTGGCTTTGCCGGACTTATTGCAGGTGCTATCAGTATGGCGGCTGGTGAGTGGATATCAGTCCAAAGCCAAGTTGAACTTTTCGACGGTATTTTAAAAGATTTAAAAAAATTGATGAAGAGCGACAAGCAGCTTTTAGTAGAAAAATTAGCAGACAGTTTATCTACAAGCGGGCATGATTCAAAAACAGCCACTAAAGCTGCAGCCGAAATCGCTCGTGATGAAGGGCATTTAGCCGACGCATATTCTCGACAGGTAATGGGGTTTAATCCTGATGAGCTCGGCTCGCCGTGGGTCGCAGCAGGATCGTCATTTGTACTCTTTACGCTCGGTGCTTTAGCGCCGCTTGTTCCGTGGTTTTTTATTGGTGGAGTTTTGGCGGTGTCGCTATCGATTGGACTCACAGCTATCGGCGGCATCGTTGTTGGCGGATATATTGGTTCGACGAGCGGACGAGGTATTGTAACGAGCGCTGCAAGACAATTGGGAATTATTATTTTGGCGTCTGTCGTGACCTACGGTGTCGGCTATTTATTTGGCGTCGGTGTCGCGTAACGCTAGCGGTTGCGCGTATGAGCGGGTATACTAAAGCTGTATGAATACAGCTTTTTTCATATCACTAATAGCAGATGGTGCAATTGTGCCTATTGTACTACTTGCTGGCTACGCTTTGCTTTTTAAAATTCCAAAAGGCATGCGGCTTGAAAGCTATGGTCGAATTGTCGTGGTAGGTCTGACGTCATATTTGATAGCAAAACTTTTAGCCTCGGTCTATCAGCCTTCAGGTGAGCGACCGTTTGAAATTCTTGGCGTGAAACCGGGTGCGTCATATTTGCCAAATGCCGGATTTCCGTCTGATCATGCGTTGTTCGCAACATTCTTGACATTGGCTGTTTGGCTTGAGGCACGTCAACGCCGGATTGCAATTGTTATGGCGCTGCTCACGTTACTTGTTTGTGTAGGCCGAGTTCTCGCATTGGTACATACTCCACTCGACGTTATTGGTGGTATCAGCGTGGCAACTATTGGATCATTGTGGTATTTAGACAAAACTCCAGCTTCACGACAACAGCCTCTCGCCAAAAACACAAAAACCTAGTACAATACTATCTACTATGGAAGACAATGGCACACAATCTGAGACACCTGAAAAAAATTCCTTTGTTTTTCCCATGCGACCGATTGACGCTGGTAGTGCTGCTGCGGCAGGTGCTGTAGCGGGCATTGTAGCGTGGGTAATATTTTTCGGTATCAGTCAAATTGATAGCACAACGCTTCTTTGTGGAAACCAAACCTCCGCTGTATGTCAATCTGCACCGCGCATTATCGAGACAATCGCATTGATCGGTGGAAGTATTTTTGGGTTGCTCGGTCTCATACGTTTTCGCGTATTTCGCCCGCTCCTTGTTGTGCTCGCCGCGCTTGTTAGTCTTGGTGGTATGCAGGGTATCATTGCTGCATTGCCGTGGTACATCGCAGCAGTATTGAGCATTGCGTTATTTGCCGTCGCGTATGCTGTATATGCTTGGCTTTCGCGGATGCGATCGTTTATTCTTTCCGTTGTGGCTATTGTGATTGTGGCAGTTGTCGTTCGACTCGTTCTTTTTAGCTAATGCTTTAGTGCGCTATACTACAGATATGGATATCGTACTTATTATTTTACTTGGCATCATCATTATTGGGATTTTTGGCGTTACGATTTTAGTCTACACCAGGCTCGGTAAGACACAGGAAAATACTTCGGTAGACCTGATGAAAGCTGATATTACTGAGTTATCGCGATCGATTAGTTTGCTCCAAGAAAGTGTCGGCAACAAGTTAGAACGCAATAGTATGACGATGCAAACATCAGTACAACGGCAGCTTAGCCAAAGCGCTCAGTTAATTACCGACGTGACTCAGCGCCTTGCCAAGCTTGATGAGACGAACCGCCGTGTCGTTGATGTGGCCGATGAACTCAAAACTCTGCAAAATGTTTTGCAAAATCCCAAGCAGCGTGGTGTTTTTGGTGAATTTTATTTACAGTCCGTGCTAGAAAATGTTTTGCCACCAGGCCAGTTTAAGTTGCAATATAAGTTTAACGACGGCGAGATTGTCGACGCAGTTATCATGCTAGAAAAAGGTCAAATGTTGTCCGTCGATAGTAAGTTTAGTCTTGAAAATTATAATCGAATGATCGAAGCGACAGATAAAACTGAGCGTGAACGACTACTTGGAAAAGTAAAATCAGACTTAAAAAGCAGAATTGACGAAACAAGTAAATACATTCGACCAAGTGAAAAGACAATGGATTTTGCTTTCATGTTTATCCCGAGCGAATCGCTGTACTATGATTTATTGATTAACAATATCGGTACCGGCGGCAGTTCACGAGACTTAATTGAGTATGCATTTCGCGACAAGCGAGTCATTATTGTTAGCCCAACAAGCTTCATGGCATATCTCCAGACAGTACTACAGGGATTACGCAGTCTTCAAATTGAGGAGCAAGCGAAAGATATCCAGATTCGAGTCGGCAAACTAGGGCAGCACATGGCGTCGTTTGAAGGATTCATGCAGAAGCTCGGTAATACGCTTGGCACAACGGTAAATCATTATAACGCAGCCCACAAAGAGCTGGGAAAAGTCGATAAAGATATTGTTAAAATTGCTCAATCGACGCCGTTTGTTGAACCGCTTACGCTCGACAAGCCCCGCCAGGATGATAACGAATAAAAGCTACGATATAAAAAATCGCTCCGTTTTAGGAGCGATTTTTATGGTGAACGAATGAACGTTATGCCATTGTTTCGTCAGTGTCACCAACTGAGACGAGTCTGTAGAATCCGAACCCGAGGACTCCACCAATGATTGATGCGACAATATAGATAGTAAATGGCCATATGCTTGAAAAATCAAGTGCTTGCAAAGCAATCGAAGCAGCTGGGTTGAGGATGGCGCTACCGGCTACGTAGGTAGCAAGTGTTCCTGCAATAACGAGCGATAGGAATATACCTGAGCCGACACTCAGCGCAGCGCTGACTTTGTCGCGACCGAGCTTTAATGCGCTTGCGTATGCGAAGCCGAGAATGAATGTTCCGATGATCTCGGCGAACAATACCGTCATTTCTTTGCCGGCTGGGATTGGTGCAGCTTTGAAAAGCTCAGGTGTTTGTGCTGCTTGACCAAGTGCTGCTGCTCCATCGGCTGCAGCTGGGGTGTCAGCTTGTGCGACAAATGCGTTTAGAATAACGAGCGCCAACATTGCACCAAGAATTTGAGCAACTATAAATGAGACAGCTCGAGCGGCTTTAATACGTCCACTAACCCATGCACCGACAGTGATAGCTGGATTGACATGAGCTCCAGAAATTCCACCAATAATCAATACGATACCAATGAGCCCGAAGAGCAGGGCAATTGGTTGGTTTTGTTGCGTTACAACAACTGTCGCTAGGATGAACGTTCCGACAAATTCCGCAATTGCTGCAGGCAATAGCGGGCTCCGGTTGAAGCGACCAACAAATGCTGCGCCACGATTGCTTTGTGTAGGAGCGGACGGCGTGACAGGAGCTTGTGCCGCTGGCTTAGCCTTAGGTTTTGTTTCGACGGCTTTTACAGTCGTGACTTTCGTCGTAGTCTTATTTGCGTTTTTTGCGGCAGCCGATTTTGCTGGCGTACGCTTAGCGCTTGAAGTGGCTTTTTTTGCAGCCATATACTTCCCTCCTTTACGGTAAATATGAGCGTATTATATCACATACAAAATTGCTTGAACACGAGTGTTATACTAAAGGCATGGGATTACATATTCAAAAAAAAGATGATCGCTCTGAGTTGCAGAAACGTATTGCGCAAGAACTCGATGACAAAGCAAAGAAAAAAGCCAAGATCGAAGGCGAACGCGTTGATGGAGTGGACGATTCCGCATTTATCGAAGGTAGTAAACAAACGACGAGCCTCGCCTGGATTTGGGCAATCATTGCTATCGCCATTATCGCCATCGTAATATTCTTCGCGATAAAATTGACACCGTAACACCGAGGCGTTCAATTCACCTATATTTTAGCGTATACTAATTTGTAGTATGAACATTATTGACGAGACACGGCAGATTTTATTGGAGCGAATTGCGCACGCTGATGAGTCATCAAACGTTCTCAAAAGCGACGAAATGAAACGGCTTTATGCGGCGATTCGTGAGCAATCTCCGGAAATGCGCGGCGAATTTGGTAAAAAAGTTAATGAACTAAAAATTGAGCTCGAAAGCGAAATTTCTCGTAACCAAGAAAATCGATCAACGCATCAACTCCCGTCAATTGACGTGACGGCACCGCAAGATATCAACGCGCCACGCCCGACGCTTTTACCGACCGAAAACGGAACGACTCATCCACTCATGCAAGAGATTATTCGGTTGTCTGATATTTTTCAGCGTATGGGATTCTCAATCGAAGAGTCACGCGAAATTGATGATCAGTATCATATGTTTGATAGCGTTAATTTTCCAAAAGATCATCCAGCACGAGATGACTACGACACGTTTATGACGCAAGAAGCGGACTCGGATGGTGAAAAATTAATTGCACCAGCGCACACCAGTACTATGCAAAATCGCATCCTAAAAAAGTACAAGTTCCGCTTAGATAACGACGAACCAATTGCTGCTGTTGTACCAGACCGAGTATTTCGTAACGAAGATATCGACGCTCGCCACGAACATACGTTCTATCAGGTTGAAGGTGTCTATGTCGGTAAAAATATTCATGCAGGGATGCTAATCGCAACGCTCCAAGAATTCTTGCAGGAATATTATGGCAAAAAACTTGAGGTAAGGGTCAATCCATTTTATTTCCCGTTTACTGAACCGAGTTTTGAATTTGCCCTGAGCTGTCCATTTTGCGAAAAAGTAGGCTGTAACGTGTGCAGCTACGAAGGCTGGATTGAACTTATTGGATGCGGCATGATTCACCCGAATGTACTCAAGTTGGCAGGTATTGACCCAGAAGCTTACACTGGATTTGCGTTTGGGTGCGGCATCGACAGGTTAGTAATGATGAAATATGGCATAGAAGACGTGCGATACTTCCATAGCGCGAAGTTAGATTTTTTGAGGCAGTTTTAAAATGCAAAAAGTTGATCAACTTTGCGAAAGAAGTAGCTTACTCATTGAAGCGGCACTGAGACAATTGCATGAAACTTCAAAAGAGCCACTACAAACAGTTTCTGCAGCAGCTCGTTCGACGACAGGAGAAATTTACGTTGCTACTAACCTTTATCATTTTACCGGAGGACCTGATGCTGAAGCGATTGTGTTGGCAAACGTACTTCTTAAAAATGAAGACGTTGATGAAATCGTAGCAGTTCACTTTGATGATAATGGCAAAGAGAAAATTATTAATCCCTGTGGTCGTTGCCGTCAAATGTTGAATGATTATGCGCCAAAAGCTTGTGTAATTGTAGACGACGACAATATGGCGCGAAGCTTACGGCTCGGCGATATATTGCCATTTTCATATCGCAATAAAGCGTCGCAGTACAGTCGAAAAAAGGATGAAAAAAATAATGAAAGTTAGTCTAAACATAATTAAACAATATATCGATTTTGAACTCCCTCCTGTCGATGAGTTGGTTGCGAAAATAAACTCGCAACTTGGTGGTGTCGAAGATATCATTGACCTCAAAGAAAAGTACGAAGACGTAGTGATTGTGAAAGTTGTCGCATGTGAAAAGCATCCGAACGCCGATAGGTTGAGCGTCACGAAAATTGATGACGGCGGAAAAGTGCAAGATGTTCCGCGTGATGAAAATGGCTACGTGCAAGTGGTTTGTGGCGCGACGAACGTTCGCAATGATATGTTTGCCGTCTGGCTTCCGCCAAAAAGCATCGTACCTTCAAGCTTCGACGATAAAGAAAAATTTGTATTGAAAGCACGTGAACTCCGGGGCGTATTAAGCCAGGGCATGTTAGCGGCGGCCGATGAGCTCGCAATTGGCTCTGATCACGACGGTATTCTAGAAATTGATGCAAATGAGTGGAAGCCGAACGATATTGAAATTAAAGCTGGTGCGAGCTTTGCGAAAGCATACGAGCTAGACGACACGGTTATTGATATTGAAAATAAAATGTTCACGCACCGGCCTGATCTTTTTGGCCAGCTCGGTGTGGCGCGTGAAATCTCTGCGATTTTAGGAAAAGAATTCGATCGACCAGAGTGGTACTGGGGAATGCGTGGGTTTGAGGAAGCTGAAGGTCTTGAGTTAAATGTGTTTAATGAAGCAGCCGAGAAAGTTCCTCGCTTTATGGCCGTCGCACTAAAAAACGTTACGATTAAACCCAGTCCACTGTGGTTACAATGCGAGCTAGTTCGTCTTGGCAGTAAGCCGATTAATAACATTGTTGACACGACGAACTACGTGATGCTGCTGACGTCGCAGCCAACGCACGCTTATGATTACGATAAACTACGCGGTCGTACATTGGGCACGCGACATGCAAATCCGGGCGAAAAAATTACGCTTCTGAATGATAAGACGTATGAGCTCGATGTTGGTGACATTGTAGTTGTGGACGGAGAAGGACCAGTTGGGCTCGGCGGCATTATGGGTGGCCACGATAGTGAAGTCTCGGTAGATACTAAAAATATTGTCATTGAATGCGCAACGTTTGATATGTATGCCGTACGAAAAACCAGTATGCGCCACGGACTTTTTACTGAAGCAGTAACACGATTCAATAAAGGGCAGTCACCACTACAAAATGACCGTGTACTTAGCCTACTAATGAGCTTTGATAGTATGAGCGGCGAGCAAGCAAGTCCTGTCAGTAATCTTTATGCTGATTCGTTGGAGGCAGCGCATCGAGAGCAATCGGTGAGCGGTACAATAAAAGTTGAGCCAGACTTTATAAACGCACGTCTTGGTTTTGACCTTACTTCAAAAGAAATGGAGCAGCTGCTTCGTAATGTTTCTTTTTCATGTTATGTCGACAAAGAAGCTGGCGACACTTCGATAAGTTTTACCGCACCATTTTGGCGAACGGATATTGAAATTCCAGAAGATATTGTCGAAGAAATTGGTCGCTTATACGGCTTTGACAAATTGCCGCGCGAACTACCTACGCGCTCTACGAAACCGCCCGTCTTGAATTCAAAAATTGAGACCAAGCAAAAAATTCGCGAAAGTCTAGCGCGATCTGGCGCTAACGAAGTACTAACCTATAGCTTTGTGCACGAAAAAGTTATGCAAAAAGCTGAGCAAGATGTGAGTCAAGCATTTAAGCTCAGCAACGCGCTTAGTCCAGATTTACAGTATTATCGACTAAATGTTCTGCCAAGCTTGCTCGACAAAGTCCACGCCAATGTAAAAGCTGGTTACAATGAATTTGCATTATTTGAAATCGGCAAAGGCCACAATAAAAAGCATCACAAAGATGACGACGAAGGCTTGCCGGCAGAGCTAGAATTCGTCGATATGATCTACGCCAAAAAAACCAGAAGCGATGGCGCGGCGTACTACAAAGTTCGCCGCATGCTCGATCAGCTGGCGAATGATTTTAATTGCAAACTCGTGTATAAGCCGATCGTGGATGAAATGGATTATCCGATAACTGCGCCATTTGACCAAACTCGCTCAGCGCTCATTGAGACGACAACTGGAATATTTGTCGGGATGATTGGTGAGCTAAAATCAAATGTTGTGCGCACCTTCAAGTTACCAGAGTACGCCGCCGCCGCCACTCTTGACGTAAATGGTTTTGTGAAAATTGCTACTTCAGCCGATGTTGGCTATACGCCACTCAGCCGATTTCCGATTGTTGAAAGAGATATTTGCTTTCAAGTAAGCTCACAAACAGCTTACCAAAATGTCGAAACCGCGGTCGACCAATCGCTTAAACTTGCAAAATTAAAATACAGCGTACGGCCACTCGATATATACCAACCAGACAATGGTGACACAAAAAATATCACTTTCCGGTTGCATCTATCGTCACTCGAAAAAACGCTCACGAGCCAGGAAGCCTCGGCTGTTGTCGATGCTATGGTTCGGGATGTTATAGCAGAAACCTCAGCGGTTGTTGTATAAAGCGAAAGGTGGGCACCATGGATGACTATCTTCCAAAATTACCAATCAAAGACTATCGCCAACAAATTTTGCAATCGGTGGCCGCAAATCAAGTTACCATTGTCGTTGCAGAGACTGGTGCCGGAAAAAGCACGCAGCTGCCACAATATTTAGCTGAAGAAGGATACAAAAAAATAGTCGTTACGCAGCCGCGGATTTTAGCAGCTCGCAATTTGTCGAGACGAGTCCGCGAAGAATGGACGCTCCGAAGCGGCAAAGATGACGATCAATTTGTCGGCTACCGAACTGCCAATGAGCGCGATGACACACCTGGTACGACAATTTTGTATTGCACTGATGGTCTCCAGCTTGTTCGAGAAATTACTGGCATCGGAACGCTCGATAATCAAGTCTTAGTTCTCGATGAAGTTCACGAGTGGAACGAAAATATTGAAGTTCTTGTCGCATGGGCTAAAAAGCGTTGCCAGGAAGACGCACAGTTTAAAGTGGTTGTGATGAGCGCGACAATTGAAGCCGATAAGTTAGCTAATTATTTCCAAACAGCGCCGCCAATTATTGTTCCAGGACGTCAGCATGAAGTGAAAATGCGACGCAGTCGAGATGTTGTGAGTGAAATAATAGAAAAGCTTGAATCAGGTATTTCTTCAAATATTCTCGTGTTTCTGCCTGGTAAATCGGAAATAGAGAATGTCGCAGATGCAATCAAAAGGCAAGCAGTACAAATCAATGTTCCAGTTCTGCCGCTCCACGGACAACTAGAGGTAGATGTGCAACAAAAAGTTTTTGAAACTTATTTATCTGGAAAGGTTGTGCTTTCAACCAATGTTGCCCAAACAAGCATTACAATCGACGATATTGACGTGGTAATTGACTCTGGCCTAGAACGACGATCCGAAGTTCAAAATGGTGTCGAGGGGCTGTTTATGGCGCAAATATCGCAAGCCGATTGCCTGCAACGAGCGGGTCGTGCTGGTCGCACAAAGCCGGGCGAATACATTCTCGCTCCATTTGATGGATTGGCGTGTTTGCCACTCGAAAAGCGCGATAACTATCCGGTTCCAGAAATTTTGCGCAAACATATTGATCGACTAACGCTTCGTTTGGCGAGTGTCGGTATCGATATTGAGGCGCTTGATTTTTATCATGATCCAAGTATTAAAGCTATTAAGGCTGCCAAGAAAACGCTACGTAGCCTCGGCGCAATGGACAAGATAGGAGATATTACAAATATTGGTCGCGCGATGGAGCACTATCCTGTTGAGTCTAGTTATGCAAGAATGTTGGTGCAAGCTGAGGGTTACGCAGAAGACGTCCAAAATAAATTGATAGCCATCATCGCAATTCAAGAAGTTGGCGGAATTGTTCGCGGGGGCACTCGATTTACTGGATGGCGGGATTTTACGAAAGAAACTCAATCTGATCTTTTAGCGCAGTATGATGTGTATTTGCGCCTTGATGACATCAATGAGCTCAAGCATGAAGAGCTTGGTATTATTACGAAAAATGTTAGTAAAGCCGAAGATACAATGCAAAAACTGTGGCGCGGAAAAAGTTCGCGGCAGGAACTTTCGCCAATTGATCTGAGTGAAAAAAACGACCTTATGCGCGCAGTCGTTGCAGGGCAAGTAGATAATCTTTGGATGGTGGAGGAATTTGGTGTGGCGGTGCATCTTTACACAAAGCAGCGCCGCGAATTGTCGAGTAGCAGCGTTGTCAGGCACGCCTCGCTCGTGTCAGGGGAAGCTTTCGATTTAGAAATACAAACGAAAAAAGGCCTAGAAGTACTACACCTCGTACAAGAGCTGACTACCGTAAAACCGGAATGGCTTGAGCAGCTCGCTCCGCACTTATTTGATATAAAATGGGGTCGTTATCACTATGATGCGGCGACGCAATCATTGGCGCGTCGGCAAACTATTTTATACAGTCGCAAGATTATTGGCTCGACGAGCGCGCCAGTGACCGAGACGACAGCACGAAACTATCATATGTTTACGGAAATGTACGCAAAGTGGCTTCACGAAAAACTTGAGCGGCAACGCCGAGCGTTGCAAAATGGCTATGGTCGAAAAGTACCCAAGGTGTTTATCGAAACAATCGAAGAGCGAATTCGTCAGCTAGCACCAAACATTTTGTCGCTTAACGAAGTGACTGCGCCTATACGTCGCCAGCTTCAAGATTTGGGCGACATGCGAAATCATCTTGATGAGCATTTTATAGAGCGGATGGAAACGGTAAGTCACGGTCGATCACATAGCCATAAACGATCGAGTCCGAGAGGCTGGCAACCGAGTCATAAACGAAAGTACAATCGGTCCAAAGAGCGATAGGCCGCTTGTGCTTTCGCGTGCTGACAGCTATCATAATGGTAATGGATACTACGTCTATCGCAAAAATTTAATACACTATGAAGCATCTTGTACGTAACACACTTATCGTTGTAATCGGCCTAATTATTATCGGGCTGGTTAGCTATATTTTTATATACGGCGGACAGATTGACGTTCTAAATCCGAAAGGTGTTATTGCAGAAAAGCAGCGAAATCTGATTGTTTTTACGGTGTTATTGAGTCTGCTTGTTGTTGTACCGGTTTTTGTTCTTCTTGGAGTTATATCGTGGAAGTACCGCGCAACGAATAAGAAGGCGCCAAAATATCGTCCGAATTGGGATAATAATAAATGGCTAGAGACGATTTGGTGGGGCGTGCCGATTGCTATTATTGTTGTGCTTAGTGTTGTAACGTGGAAGACAAGTCATGAGCTTGATCCATATAAACCACTCGCCTCAAGCGTCGAACCTGTTGAAGTACAGGTTGTTGCTCTGCAGTGGAAGTGGTTATTTATTTACCCGAAGTATAATGTTGCGAGTGTTAATGAGCTATATATTCCAAACAAGACACCGATTAATTTTACAATTACGTCAGACGCACCAATGAATTCGTTTTGGATTCCTAATTTGGGCGGGCAAGTGTATGCGATGAGTGGAATGTCGACCAAGCTTCATTTAATGGCGGACAGTGACGGCGAATATGCCGGATCTTCAGCTAATATTTCTGGAGAAGGCTTTGCCGATATGAAGTTTACGACATATTCGCGCAACAAAGACGAATTTATGCGGTGGATAGACCAGTCACAACGTAGTGGTAGCTCGCTCACTCAGGAATCGTACGATCAGATTGCAGAACCTGGTAGTGTCGAGCCAAAGCAATTCGCACTCGCTGACTCTAAGCTCTATGATACGATAGTCATGAAATATATGATGCCGAGTAAGTATAAAAATCATAGCAACTCGACGATGAATGACGGCGAATCGCCACATCATGACTCTGAAACTATGAAAAATATGCCTTACATGGAGAGGATGGAATAGTGGAAATTTTCGCAGGGCTTTTAGGGCGGCTTGATCTCAATGCGCTGCCAAGTGAGCTGATCACGATTGGCGGAGCGATTGCTGTCGTCGGTGGTGGGTTAACCGTCATCGCTGCGCTAACGTACTTGAAGCGTTGGACATGGTTGTATAAAAACTGGTTGACGTCGCTTGACGCAAAAAAAATTGGCATTATGTACATCATTGTGGCGATCATAATGCTTATGCGTGGAGTTGGGGACGTTATGATGATTAGAACCCAGCAAATTCTGGCAAGTAGTCAAATCGGCGGTGGCTTAGTCTCCTCAGACACTTTTCAGCAGGTCTTTTCTGCGCATGGCACAATTATGATCTTTTTCGTAGCGATGGGGCTGATGTTCGGCATTATAAATCTTATTATGCCGCTGCAGCTCGGCGCACGAGATGTTGCTTTTCCGTTCCTTAACTCAGTCAGCTTCTGGCTGTTTGCAACAGGCATGGTGTTAGTCAATATTTCGTTGATTATTGGCGAATTTTCTCCTGGCGGCTGGCTGGGATATCCTCCGCTGACTGAACTCGCATATAGCCCGGGTGTTGGTGTGGACTACTGGATATGGTCATTGCAGATAGCCGGCATAGGTAGCCTACTTTCGGGCATCAACTTTATCGTGACGATTTTGAAGATGCGTGCGCCAGGCATGACGATGATGAAAATGCCGATATTTCCCTGGAGTGTCCTCTCAGCGATGATTCTTGTTGTATTTGCATTCCCAATTTTGACAGCAACGCTCGGCATGTTGTCGCTCGATCGCCTGATGGGAATGCACTTCTTTACAAGTGACTTTGGTGGAAATCCGATGATGTATATCAATCTTATTTGGGCATGGGGCCATCCAGAGGTATATATTTTAATTCTTCCGGCGTTTGGTATTTTTTCGGAAGTTGTTGCGACATTCTCGAAAAAGCGGCTGTTTGGCTATCCAACGATGGTCGCCGCTCTTATCATGATTTCAGTATTGTCTTTTATAGTATGGCTTCATCATTTTTTTACGATGGGCGGCGGGGCGAATGTTAATGCATTCTTCGGAATAATGACAATGATTATTGCAATACCGACCGGTGTCAAAATATTCAACTGGCTGTTTACAATGTACGGCGGCCGAATAGATTTTAAAAGCCCTATGATATGGTTCTTGGCCTTTGTTATAACTTTTACGATCGGGGGCGTAACAGGTGTGCTCATGGCGGTTCCGGCTATAGACTTCCAGGTGCATAATAGCCTGTTCCTCGTGGCACATTTCCATAATGTGATTATTGGCGGAGTAGTATTTGGATATTTTGCTGGATTGACGTACTGGTTTCCGAAGATATTTGGTTTTACACTGAACGATCGGCTTGGACGATATGCTGCGTATCTTTGGACTATTGGATTTTTCTTAGCGTTTATGCCGCTTTATATTCTGGGGCTTATGGGAGCGACACGACGGCTTGATCATTACGATGATCCGGCATGGTTGCCGTTATTTATTGTGGCGGGAATTGGGGCGGCTATTATTGCGCTAGGTATTGCTGTGCAAGTTCTGCAATTTGCAGTGAGTTTATGGCAAAGAAAAAGTAATATTGATACGACAGGCGACCCATGGGACGGGCGAACGTTGGAATGGTCGGTTCCGTCACCGGCGCCACACTACAACTTCGCAGTCACACCAGTTGTGACACAACGCGATCAATTCTGGGAAGATAAACAAGCTGGACTAAGTACCTCAAGACCGCGATACGAGTCGATTCATTTGCCGAAGAATAGCGGGCTTGGAATGGCAATTGCTGGTGGCGCATTCTTGATTGGTTTTGGCTTGATCTGGCACATATGGTGGCTGGCGATCATTGGTGGGGTTGCAGTAATACTTTTCGTTATTGTTCGCACGTGCGACGATGATTCAGAATACACGATTAGCGCTAGCGAAATTGCAGCTCTTGATACGCCATATCGACAGGAGAAGGGGTTACTATGAGCCGCAACAATGTCATGAAACATCGTTCAAACGATTTACTCGTTCGTGAGGACGCTTCAAAAACACAGCTTGGATTTTGGATTTATTTGATGACCGATGTCATGTTGTTCGGTGCACTGTTTGCAACATTTCTCGTGCTTCGTGCAAACACCTATGGCGGACCGACTGAAAAGGAATTGTATCATTTACCATTCATACTGACCGAAACCATCCTGCTTTTAGCAAGTAGCTATAGTTGCGGCCTGGCGGTTCTCGCGCTTCATAAGCGGAACTTGACGCAAGTGATCGCATTGTTGGCCTTAACTTTTGTACTTGGTAGCGTATTCCTGGCGATGGAAATGACAGAATTTACGCAGCTCGTCAGCGAAGGTAACAGTTGGCAGGCGAGCGCGTCACTATCGAGTTTCTTCACTTTGGTTGCGACACATGGACTTCACATTACTGTCGGGTTACTTTGGCTAAGTGTGGTGGTATGGCAGTTGCTTCGCAAAGGAATTACTGCCAATACAGAGCGTAAAACAATGCTCTTTAGTATGTTTTGGCATTTCCTCGACGTAATCTGGATTTTTATTTTTACAATTGTTTATCTGATTGGAGTTGCATAATATGTCACGCGCTACACTCGACCATCCAATAACGGTTGAAGCTCACCCAGGCTCTGCTGGCACGTATACGCTAGGCTTCTTGCTGTCGATTCTGCTCACGCTTTTAGCGTATGCGCTTGTTGTTAACGAATTATTTACAAAAACTTTGCTTGTAGGGGCTGTTATGATATTGGCCACACTTCAGCTTGTTGTTCAGCTAGTACTTTTTTTGCATCTCGGCCGTGAGTCTCGACCACGGTGGAACCTGGTTGCATTTGGCTTTATGACAATGACGCTTATTATTATTGTCGCCGGATCGTTATGGATTATGTATAACCTTAATTACAACATGATGATGAGCCCGCAAGAAATGAATCAGTATATGCTTGAGCAAACGAAGAAAGGCTTCTAGTGAAGTTTAGTGTCAAAGCCCGAGCGTATTATTCATTAACGAAGCCAGGCGTCTTGTATGGTAATGCATTGACGGCTGTTGCGGGCTTTCTGTTTGCTTCAAGAAATGGCATAAACGTTTGGCTATTTTTAGCGCTACTATTTGGATCGACATTAGTGATTGCCTCGGCGTGCGTCATCAACAATTTCCTCGATCAAGACATTGATAAAAAGATGGAGCGCACAAAAAAACGTGCTTCTGTGACTGGGGCAGTTGGTGGCACTCAGACAGTGATTTTCTCGATTGTGCTCGGCATACTCGGGATTGGTATTTTGGCGCTATTCACGAATTCGCTGGTAGTAATTTTAGGGATTATTGGGTTCATTGATTATGTCGTATTGTACGGAATGTTGTCTAAACGGTTGTCGTATCATGGAACATTAGTCGGAGCGATATCTGGTGCGGTACCAATTTTGTCCGGCTACGTGGCGGTGAGCGGAATGATTGATGCGTCGGCGATTGTTCTATTTGCGATACTTTTTTTGTGGCAAATGCCCGAGTTTTACTCGATTGCAGTCTATCGAAAGGAGGAATACGCGAAGGCCGGAGTACCAGTTATTTCTGTTGTTAAGGGTAAAAGTGCAACGATTCGTCAAATATTTGTCTACACGTTGCTGTTTGTGGTGAGTCTCGCGCTATTAACGATTGTGGGAATCGCTGGCTACACTTACCTTACGATCATGATGGTACTGGGCGCGTATTGGATTTATCTCGGCATGAAAGGATTGTCAACCAAAGAACCTGATGCATGGTCAAAAAAGATGTTTCGATTCTCGCTGATTATTTTGTTAGTGTTTTGTTTTATGATTTCAGTTGATCCACTCCTGGTCTAGGTGGTATAGTAAGGCTTATGATTACAGTTATTCATATCATTGTTGCGATATTGAGTCTTGGACTCGCTAGCGGTGCGTTAATTAAAGCGAATAAATCACTTCTCACACTAGCAGCAGCCAGTACTACCGCGACACTTGCAAGCGGAGTTCTCATGGTGGTATTAACGCCAGACACAGCGACGCAGGCCTGTGTATCGGGAGGAGTGTATCTAACTATTATTGTGACGCTTGGTGTTCTCGCGAGGCAGAAGATCGCTCGCCAAATGCTTACTACGCAATGATCTCACAAGATGTCTTGTTGAATTAAATTAAAAAATAATAAGGTGCGTAATGAAAATTTTAATCGTAGGTGGTGGGTTTGGAGGAGTAAAAGCTGCGCTTGAATTAGCCGGCGATACTCGAAACCAAATTACGCTCATAACGGATAAGCCGGTTTTTCAATATTATCCGGCATTGTTTAGTGCTGCTACTGGCCATAGTCATTTGCAGTCATGGGTGCCGCTCGAAACAATATTTGCTGATTATCCGCAGATTGATGTGGTGATTGATACTATTGAAACGATTGATTCAAAAGCTAAATCTGTCACGTCAGTTTCGGGTATGCACTATCATTACGAAACGTGCATATTAGCGCTCGGTTCAGTTACGACGTACTTTGGAATAGACGGTATTGAAACGTATGCCTACGGTATTAAGTCAGCTGCTGAGATTTATCGTTTGAAGCAACATATGTATGACGATATTGCCGAAAATAAGATTCTGGATAAGCGGTATGTCATCATTGGTGCTGGACCAACTGGTGTCGAGCTCGCGGCTGCTATGGGGTCGTATGTTGAGCGACTTTGCCAGCGGTACAAAGTTAAGGATCCGCAGATCACAATCGATCTTATCGAAGCGGCGCCTCGGGTTTTGCCACGAATGAGTAAGAAAGCTAGTCGCAAAGTGCACGCAAGACTCGAATCGCTGGGAGTGACAGTTCATCTCGGTAAGATGGTAGAGTCTGCAACTGCCACAAGCTTAACTGTGAGCGGCGAAACACTGGAAAGTCAGACGGTTATTTGGACATCTGGTGTGGCAAATAATCCATTCTATAAAGCTAATGAGGCAACCTTCACCTTTGCAAAAAACGGACGGATTGAAGTCGACGAGCACTTACTGGCAGCCCCAAATATTTATGTGATTGGCGACAACGCTTGCACGAAATTTGGCGGCTTGGCGCAAACCGCGCTTCGCGACGGCATATTCGTAGCTGATAACATCAAGCGTCAGCAGGACGGGAAATCACCTCGTTCGTACAAAGCTGTGATGCCACCTGTCGTCGTGCCGGTCGGTAAAAACTGGGCTATATTCGAGTACAAATTTATCACAATGAGTGGATGGCCAGCGGCTGTCATTAGAAGGGTGGCCGATTTTGTGGGATATTCAGATATATTGCCGTTCGGTCAAGCGCTTGGCGTTTGGAGAGCTGACAAAAGTGAAGAAAATGCTGTCAGCGAAAGTTATTAGCTACTTTTCGTAGCTCCCGCACACGTGTACAATTAAAAGACGTGAAATCATTACTTGTTGCGCTACGTTACGCGCAAAATCTGTGGCCGTATTATGTCGGTGTGTCAGTCGCCTCGCTTTTGGTTGCACTGACAGGACTAGCAATTCCTTTTGTTATCAAGAGTGCCACCGACTTGATGGTCAATACTATAAATGGTGGCGCAACTGACATCAGCGGCGCCGCGTGGCTCGCGTCGCTGCTTCTGTTGTTCGACGTGGCAGGAACGTTGATCCGCAATTATGGCGGCTATCTTGGTGACATGCTTGCGATTAAACTCCGGGTTCAATTATCGACGCGTTACTATGATCAGCTGCTCAGTTTACCGCAGAGCTATTACGATAGTGAATTGACTGGCACAATCATCAACCGCCTAAATCGTGCTATTACAGAAGTGACAAACTTTCTCAATATGTTTGCAAACAACTTCTTTTCGATGGTTTTGACTAGTATTCTCACGATTGGTATTGTGGCATTTTACTCGTGGCCACTTGCACTTTTGACACTGGCTCTATATCCGCTTTTCTTGTACTTAACAGGTCGAACAAGTAAAAAATGGCAACGACTGCAAAATACAAAAAATATCGAAACCGACATCGCGAGTGGACGTTTTGCTGAAGTTGTAACGCAGATTAAAATTGTAAAAAGTTATGTTCAAGAAAAATTAGAATACAATTACTTTCAAAAACGACTCAATAAAACTGTTAACTTGACTGACGAACAATCACGATACTGGCACAAAATGGATGTGGCGCGTGGAATGGTGCTCAGCGTTATCTTCTTTGCAATGTATCTCATTATTTTTCTACAAACCGTTCAAAAACAGTTTACTATTGGTGAAATGATTCTTCTTATAACGCTTTTAAATGGTATACGTATGCCGCTGTTTAGTCTCAGTTTTGTCATTGATCAATTTCAACGGGCTATTACCGGCAGTAGAGATTTTGTAATGGCAATGAGAATTGAACCAGAAATAAAAGATATACCCCATGCGACGCGATTAGCTGTGACCGAAGGCGCCATTTGCTACAGCGGAGTCGATTTTAGCTATACCAAGAAACAACGCGTTTTGCGAAACATCACACTTGATATTCCAGCTGGCGAGAAAATGGCGCTTGTTGGTGAAAGTGGTGAAGGCAAAACTACTGTGTCTAATCTTTTGATGCGACTGTACGAGCCAACCAAAGGAACTATTACCATTGATGGAAAAGACATTAGTTCGGTAACGCAGAAAAGCTTGCGGTCTAATATTGCAACAGTGTTTCAGGATCCGGCATTGTTTAGCGGTACAATACGAGAGAATATAACTTATGGCCAGCCGGGCATTAGCGACACGCAAATAAAAGAAGTCGCAAAGTCAGCCAATGCACACGACTTCATCGAGAAGTTAGAAAAAGGCTACGATAGTGAAATAGGCGAACGTGGAATTAAACTATCCGGCGGTCAGAAGCAGCGTATTGCAATAGCGCGAGCGATGCTCAAAAATGCTCCGATCTTGATCCTTGATGAAGCGACTAGTAGCCTTGATAGCCGTGCCGAGCAGCACGTGCAACATGCACTTGATAATCTTATGAAAGGTCGTACCACAATGATTATTGCGCATCGCCTTAGTACAATCGCCAGCGTCGACATGGTTGTCACACTGAAGAACGGCACGATTGACGAAGTTGGCACGCCGGCAGAATTGGCGCAGACTGATGGACTGTATGCGCAATTGCTTGCGCTACAAGCGGGCAGTACGGAAACTGCACGCAAAAAACTACGCACGTTCGAAATTAGTAGCTAATTTTGCTATACTAGAGTAAGTATATTCGCGAAAGTAAGGGAGACTATGGCAACACCAAAATCACAACGTATCGGTATCTGGGTCATTGCAGTAGTAATGATGGTTGGAACACTTGGCTCATTCGCCGTAATGGCGTTATCTAACCATAATGGCAAAATTGATCAAGCCAACCAACGCAAGCAATATGATGCACTTCAGAAACAACAGGAAGAATCAGGAAAAGCTGCTGCCGCGAGCTCGCAACCACTCGATGGGTACAAAGTAAAAAAATTTGATGCCGATGATGTCAAGACACTTCAGAAGAAAGTCTTAAAGCAGGGCGATGGCAAAAAAGTAAAGAAGACAGACACAATCAATGTCAGTTATTTCGGTTGGTTGCCTGACGGTACAATTTTTGATAGCTCGAAGAAAACTGGCAAGAACGTCCCGATTGACTTGCCTCTTAACGCAGTTATTCCTGGTTGGACAGAAGGATTAAGCGGCGAAAAAGTTGGCTCGACAGTCCAGTTAATCATCCCATCAGATAAGGCTTACGGACCACAAAGTCCTCCCGGAAGTATTATTCCAGCGAACACACCGCTTGGATTTACACTGACGATAAATAGCGCTAAGGCAACTGAAGCTGCGTCAGAAGGTCAATAATGAGCGAATCATCATCAAATATTCGTGATGTTGTGATGATTGGTGCGGGTCCAAGCGCATTGACGGCCGCAATATATACGACGCGCGAAGATATCGATACGGTCATTTATGAAAAAGGAGTGATTGGTGGGTTAGCCGCTATTACTGATAAAATCGATAATTATCCAGGATTTGCTGATGGAATCGAAGGTCTGAAGTTGTCAGAGCAACTTCAGGCTCAAGCAGAGCGCTTTGGTACAGAAATTGATTTCGGAGATATCAGCGCGATTCGTGACGATGGAGATGTAAAAACAGTCGTCGTCGATGGCAAAGAAGTAAGGGCTAAAACGGTCCTGATAGCGACGGGCAGTGACTATAATAAAATAGATGTACCGGGCGAGTCTGAATACTATGGCCGCGGTGTTCACTACTGCGCAACGTGTGACGGGGCATTTTACCGCAATAAGAAGTTAGCGGTTGTTGGCGGTGGTAACTCTGCGGTACAAGAAGCAATTTTTTTGACACGATTTACGACCCATATTGATCTCTTGGTGCGTAGTACGATAAAAGCCAGCGATGTTCTTCAAAAGGATTTACAAAAATATATTGATGATGGCAAGATAACCGTACACCTTCAAACTACGGTTGATGAAATAGTAGCAACTGACAATAAAGTTACGAGCGTTTCTGTCGTCGAAAATGGCATGAAGAATTCTATTGAAATTCACGGTGTGTTTATTTTTGTCGGGCTGAAGCCAAACACACAGTTTCTAGAAGGGAGCGGAGTTGAACTTGACGAGCAAGGCCTTATTAAGACAGATAAGCGTCTTGAGACAAGTGTGTCAGGAGTTTTTGCAAGCGGTGACGTTCGCAGTGGAGCAACGATGCAGATTGCGAGTGCAGCCGGTGAAGGTGCGACAGCAGCGATGAGTATTCGCGAGCATCTCGATGACATTAATCATCGGGCGAGTCAGCCATCTCAGCCATCGAACGTCTAAGAATATCTGGTCTATTTGTCACGATACCGCCAATGCCGAGTTGTGCTAATCTCCTCGCTGAATCTGGCCGGTCGACAGTATAGGCGTACATGAAAAGACCGGTTTTTGAAGCAATTTCGAGCGCTAAGCGATTCGTGTAGAGACGATGAAACCCAACAGCTGTAAGGTGAATCGAGCGGTGGTAGGCAATGAATAAAAATGGATTTTGGTTGTGTAGCAAACTAAGGTTCGCCTTGTCGCTCATTCGCCGCATAACACGTAGCTCGCTTCCTAGAAACGAGCTGACAATAATGTTGTCCCAGTCGTCATCACGTTTGATGTAGTTATTTTTGAGAAGTTCGCCTACGACTTTTGCCGTTCCACGTCCCTTCAATTCGATATTCAGTAAAATATTTCCAAAAAATTCATCAAGTACTGCGGCGAGCGTTACGATTGGCTCATCGCCCGTTTTTTCATCGAGCTGTTCAAGCGTAAGCGAGCTAACAATGGCAGCGCTTTTATGTGTTCGAAAAATGTGCCAGTCATGAACAACAACAGGAATATTATCCTTTGTAAGCCGGACATCAAATTCCAATATGTCTGCACCAGCATTGACGCCGGCACAGAGCGCTTCGAGTGTATTTTCACGAGCTAAGCCAGCAGCTCCACGATGTCCAATTATAAGCATAATTGTTTGTAGTATAGCAAATTTTGCTACAATAGTAACAGTAGTAAAGCGGAGGTAAGTATGGCTGATTTTAATAAAATTCTGACACCGGGAAATGTAGACGATGGAACAGTGAACGTTGTTATAGAAATACCAGCGGGAAGTAGTCACAAAATCGAATGGAATCGCGAGCTAGCTGTTATGCAGCTTGACCGAGTTGAGCCAGCGATATTCGCGAAGCCGACCAATTACGGCTTCATTCCACAAACCCTCGATGAGGATGGTGATGAGCTCGACGCATTAATTTTGACTGACGAGCCGCTTCCAACCGGAATTTTTCTCGAAGCTAAAATCATTGGGGTTATGAAATTTGAGGATGATGGTGAGATTGATGACAAAGTTGTAGTCGTGCCAGCAGATGACCGTAGTAATGGAAATTCGATCACGTCAATTGACGATTTGCCGAAGCAAAAAATTGATCAAATCACGCACCATTTCACGCACTATAAAGATCTAAAAAAGCCAGGCAGTACCATTGTTAAGGGCTGGGGTGACGTGACTGAGGCTACTGCTATCGTACACCAGGCGATTGAGCGTTGGAGCGAAAAAGTGTAACGACCTTTATATGAAAAGCCCGACCGCCGACGCGAGCCGTAGCTCGTCGTCGTAGGTCGGGATCCCTTTCAAGGTGGACGACTCGTGAAGCTATTTATTTAGCTGTTGATGACAACAATTGCAGCGATTATCACTGCAACGAGTGTCAATGTAGCTAACCACATCTTGACTTTTACTCTTAAGCTAGCGTTGCCGTTGATCCAATCATCGAAGTTCTTGTTCAGCTCACTAAAACCCATTGTTGCGTCCTTTGATCGGGAATTGTAGCGCTTTGCTACAATTTATTTATACCACAATTATGTAATAAAAGCTAATACTAGCTGCGCGGCTTACGCGATGCTTTATCGCGGACGATAGCTGCAGCTGAGCTAATGTTTTCAATTAATCCAAGTTTTTTGAGCTGATTTCTCAGTTTGCCCTTTGCGTGCGATGTCGTGACTAGATCTTGCCACGCTTGCTTCGGTTGTGACAACTTGCGGGTGACGACTTCAACGATGTCGCCATTGTGCAGTGGTTTATCGAACGGATGGATGCTGCCATTAACCCGAAAACTGTACGCATGTTTTCCGATATCACTGTGCACCATGTAGGCAAAATCCAGCGGCAGAGCATGCTCGGGCAGATTGTATATATCGCCCTTGGGTGAGTAGACAAAGATACGACTACCAAACAAATCAATCGTCAGCTGATCACGACTAATCTCTTCATTTTTTCCGAGGCGATCAGCAATTTCTTGAAGTTGGTAAATCCACTGATCTTGCGTTGGCAACTTTCCGGACTGATTTTTATGCTTTATATAATTATTGCTTGACTTAAGTTCGTGATAATGAAAACTTGCTGCGAGACCGCGCTCAGCAAATTCGTGCATTTCTCGGCTTCGTATTTGAAATTCAACAATTTGTTCGTTGGGCGTCAGCACTGTGGTGTGAAGACTCTGATAGCCATTCGTTTTTGGAACCGCGATGTAATCTTTTATACGAGCGAGCATCGGTTGATACATGCTGTGAAGAATACCGAGCACTTTGTAGCAATCGTCTTTATTTTCGACAACCACGCGAAGTGCCATGAGGTCATAAATATCATCGATGTTGCCATCAACTTTTTTGAGCTTTTTGTGCAAGCTATAAATACTTTTAACGCGGCCGTTGATTTCACTATCGATATTTTCTTTTTTCAACCGTTCTTCGACAGCCATTCGCACCGCACCGAGTTTTCGGGTACTTTTCCCGAGACGCTTTTTCATCATCGCCTGAACGTGAGTAAACTCCTTTTTATCAAGATAAAAAAAAGCAAGTTCTTCAATTTCCATGCGAACGCGACCCATGCCAAGTCGGTCCGCCATCGGCGCAAATACATCAAGACTTTCTCGAGCAATTTTAATTTGCTTCGCACGTGACATGTGCTGCAACGTCTGAAGATTGTGCAGCCGGTCGGCTAATTTAATAATAACAACCCGAATGTCGTGCGATACCGCGACTAAAAGTTTTGATAAATTGTCAGTGGTTTGCGGTAAATAACTATCAAGATCACGCATACCGGATCTCGCTTGCGAAACTTTAGTGACGCCATCGACCAGAAATGCAACGTCTCTCCCGAACAAGGTTTCGATTTGGTCAAGTGTCGCATCAGTATCTTCGACTGTATCGTGCAATACTCCAGCTAGAACTGTATCGTTGTCCATGCCCCAATCGATGAGCGTTGAAGCGACACTGAGCGGATGGATAATATATGGATCGCCGCTCTTTCTCAGTTGGCCATCATGATGAGCCGATGCGAAGTCGATAGCGCTTTCTAGCTCTATCAATTCTGTATCTTCGTAAAACGGCCGTGCCTGTGTTAGCACCTGTCTTTTCTTCATACAGCCAGTATAATCCAAGCTAGAATAATTTTACAGAACCCGGTGTGCCGTTATATAGTATTAATCAATGCTAACGCTTAAGAATTTATGACGAAGAGGAGTGGGAATGAGCCAGATAAATGTAGGAATTAACGGTTTTGGACGAATTGGACGAAACGCTTTTAAGATCGCTTTCGAGCGCAGTGATATCACTATCGTTGCAATTAATGATTTAACTGATACAAAAACTTTAGCGCACCTTCTGAAATACGACTCATCATATGGCACGTATCAACACGATGTTAGTTTTGACGACACACACATTACAGTCGGCGGAAAGCGAATTGCGATTCTTTCAGAAAAAGATCCGGCGAATTTGCCGTGGGGCGAGCTACATGTCGATGTGGTGATTGAGAGTACTGGGTTCTTCGTTGATCCAGCAAAGGCGAGAGCGCATATTGATGCTGGCGCGCGAAAAGTTGTGTTGTCAGCTCCGGCAAAAGGTGATGGTGCGGATACGATCGTGCTTGGTGTTAATGAGGACAAGATCGAAAATTCAAGTGATATTTTGAGCAATGCCAGCTGCACAACAAACTGCATCACGCCAGTTATGGCGGTGCTCGAGGGGCATTTCGGTATCGAGAAAGCCCTAATGACGACGATTCATAGCTACACTGCAAGTCAAAAGTTGCAAGATGCGCCAGCCAAAGATTTGCGTGAAGCACGCGCTGCGGCTGAAAACATTGTCCCAACAACTACTGGCGCAAGCATTGCCGCAGCGAAAGCTTTGCCGGCGCTCGAGGGTGTCTTTGGCGGGCTGAGCGTTCGTGTTCCTACGCCAGTTGTTAGTATGAGCGATTTCTCGGTTTTATTAAAACGAGACACGACAATCGAAGAACTGCAGCAAACGTTTCGTGACGCGGCGAAGCAGCCGTTTTACCAAGGAATTCTTGATGTTACAGAAGAAGAGCTGGTGTCGACTGATTTCAAGGGAAATAGTCACAGCGCGATTGTCGATTTAAAGCTGACGAATGTTGTGGGCGGGAATCTTGTGAAGGTTGTAGCGTGGTACGACAACGAATGGGGCTACAGTAATCGTCTTGTTGAGCTTGTCGCGGATGCCGGAAAAACATTGCAAGTGAAATAATAAGTTTTCTTTAGAAACTGAGATGGGGTGAGAAGAAATGAATCTTCTCACCCCGTTGCAACTCAGCTGCTGTTGGTCTCGACTCGTTGTCGAAGGAAGTATGGGAGTACAATTTACATCAACAGATAGTCGTTTTTTAGTCAAAAAATCATTTTTGCATAACAGCTTTACAGTGTAATCAATTCCGCTTATACTTGAATCATGACAATTTACCTCGGCGCAGACCATAATGGTTTTGTTTTAAAAGAAAAAGTTTTTGCCTACCTTTCGAAGCGAGGTTTTGCTGTAGAAGATGTAGGTGGACGCGAGCTAGATCCTAACGATGATTTTCCAGAATTCGCGCACATGGCTGCAATGCGAATCATCGGCGATAACGACAAAGATCCGCGCGCAATTTTGCTTTGTGGTGGTGGGCAAGGTATGGCCATGGCTGCCAACCGATTCCGTGGCATCCGAGCGAGCGTTGTGTGGGACGAAAAAGAAGCAAGCATTACACGAAATGACAACGACAGCAACGTATTGTGCCTCCCGGCGCGAGTGCTTGATAACAACGAGAACGAGTGGCAAAATATCGTCGACACATGGCTTTCGACGCCGTTTGCTGGTGCGGTTCGGTATAAGCGGCGCAATGCGCAGATTGATGAGCTATAGATGAGTATCGTTGCACCAGCTATCACTGAAGGATTAGATACATACAAAAGCGAAGTTGAGCGTTATCAAGGCTTTGCAGAGCGCGTGCATATTGATGTTTGTGATGGCGAATTTTCTCCAACGTTCACAGTCATGCCGCAACAACTATGGTGGCCACAAACATGGGTTGTCGATTTGCATATGATGGTTGCCCGGCCGAGTGAGCATGTTCAGAAGCTTATTGAACTGATGCCTCATTTAGTGATATTGCATTCGGAGGTTAACGAAGATTTGGTGCCGACGGTTCGTCAGTTGAAAGCGGCAGGCATAAAAGTCGGTGTAGCACTTTTGCGCTCAACTGTCCCAAGTTCAGCGGAGCAAGCTATTCTCGAAGCCGATCACGTCATGATTTTCAGTGGCGAATTGGGGCGTCACGGCGGTATCGCCAGCATGATGCAACTTGAAAAAGTACGACTCATTCGTGATATTAAAGCTAATGTTGAAATCGGCTGGGATGGAGGCATCACTAAAGAAAACAGCTATAGTATTGCTCAAGGCGGCGTTGATGTTTTGAACGTCGGTGGAGCCTTGTCGAACGCAGAAGATCCACAAAGTGTTTATGCTACACTGATAAACGAAACCAATAAACGCGGAATTATCTAAAATTTGAGAGGCATGAGTGTGAGCGAGCAGTTAACAATTACGCAACTACAGAAAAAGGCCAACGATGTCCGCCAAGATATTGTGACGATGCTAGAGCACGCGAAAAGCGGCCACAGTGCTGGTCCGTTGGGCATGGCCGATATTGTTACAGCGTTATACTTTAATGTCATGAAAAATGACCCAGAACAGCCCGAGTGGTCGGAGCGAGATGTATTTTTCTTAAGTAATGGACACACGGTTCCAGTGCAATACGCTGTTATGGCTGAGCGCGGGTATTTTCCTATAGAAGAATTGTCGACATTACGTCAATTTGGAAGTCGCCTGCAAGGCCACCCCGAGCGTACCAAGCTTCACGGACTTGAAAACACAAGCGGCCCTCTCGGAAGTGGGTTAAGTCAGGCTGCTGGTTACGCCTATAGTTTGCAATATCTTGATGACGAGAAGCACCGCTTTGTCTACGCTGTAACGGGCGATGGTGAGCTAAACGAGGGCAACATTTGGGAAGCTGCGATGTTTGCCGGTAAATATAAATTATCTCAATTGATTGTGTTTATCGATCGCAACAATATACAAATAGATGGCTCAACCGACGACGTGATGCCGCTTGAAGATTTGCGTGGCAAATGGCAAAGTTTCGGCTGGCACGTTCAGGAAATCGATGGACATAATATGGAAAGTATTATTGACGCAGCTTCGATGGCACGTGCAATTACAACCAAGCCGAGCATCATTATTTCACACACCATTCCAGGTAAGGGTGTTGATTTTATGGAGTATGACTTCAAGTGGCACGGTATGCCGCCAAATAGCGAGCAGGCCAAGCAGGCGTTAAAAAAATTACGAACCCTTGATGGAAAGATTAGTCCTGGAGATTTAGCATAATGACCAATTTTCACATTGATGAACGAATTTACGGGGAACCCGAAACAGACGCCACTCGGGCGGGATTTGGTCGTGGGTTGACGGCTTCAGGTAGAGATGACGAAAATATTGTTGCGTTGTGTGCTGATCTCACCGACAGTACGAAGATGAGCGATTTCAAAGAAGCGTTTCCAGAGCGCTACATTGAAGTTGGGGTAGCAGAACAAAATCTCGTGACTGTTGCAAGTGGTTTAGCTCGAGCCGGAAAAATCCCATTCACAAGTAGCTACGCTGCATTTAATCCAGGCCGTAACTGGGAGCAAATTCGAACGACAATCTGCCTGAACGATCAGCCGGTTAAAATTATTGGTTCGCATGCTGGGCTTTTTACTGGACCAGATGGCGCAACACACCAAATGCTTGAAGACATAACATTGATGCGCGTTTTGCCAAATATGGTTGTTATTGCGCCTGGTGACAGTATCGAAGCTGAAAAAGCGACACGAGCAATTGCAAAAAACAACAAGCCGAGTTATCTGCGATTGGCGCGTGAAGCGACACCAATCTTTAGCACTGACAAATCACCGTTTGAAATTGGTAAAGCTTACGTGCTTCACGAAGGCCACGACGTAACACTACTCGGAACTGGCACGATGACGGCTCCGCTACTCAAGGTAGCTCAAATGTTAGCCCAGCATAACGTTCATGCAGAAGTTGTGCATGTACCAACGATCAAGCCGCTCGATGATGAGACAATTTTGAAAAGTGTCAGAAAAACTGGTCGTGCAATCACAGCAGAAGAGGCGCAAGTTAAAGGTGGCTTTGGTGGAGCGGTCGCGGAGTTATTGTCTGAACAGTTACCAACACCGTTATTAAGACTTGGTATGAATGATCGTTTCGGTGAAAGTGGTAGTCCTAAGGAATTGTTTGCACACTTCGAGCTCGATGAATCGACCATTACTAAGCGCATCCAAAGCTTTCTTGAGAAGACGCCGCGGTACCACCAAGAATATTAGCTAATGTATATAAAACGGAGAATGATATGAGCCTATCAATTAAACAAATTCGCGATAATACCGTCCGAGCTCGCCACTTGATGCAGCGTAGTCGTTCACAAGGATTCGCCGTCGGAGCGTTTAATATTGATAATCAAGAAACACTCATCGCGATTGCGCAGGCGGCTCAGAAGCTTAACGCGCCGGTCCTTGTTGAAGTAAGTGAAGGTGAAGTTAAAGCACTAGGGCTCGAAAACATTCGAGATATGGACGATAACTATCGAGCTGAATATGGCATAGAAGTGTACTTGAATCTTGACCACAGTCCAACTGTCGAATCATGCAAACGCGCCATTGACGCTGGATTTGAATTTATTCATATTGATATATCGCAAGCAAATCATGACGCCAGCACTGAAGAGATCGTAGAAATAACGAAAGAAGTTGTAGAGTACGCGCGTTTCACTGGTGCACTTGTTGAAAGTGAGCCGCACTACTTTGGCGGATCGTCAAACGTCCACGATGAAGCGATTGATTATGGCGAGATCAAAAAAACATTCTCTTCACCAGACGGCGCGAAAAGCTTTGTCGATGCGACCGGCATAGACACGTTTGCAGCAGCGATTGGTAATCTTCACGGAAAATATCCAGTTCCAAAAGAACTCGATCTTGAACTTTTGCAATCGATTCGCGATGCGATTCCATGTCAGATTAGCTTACACGGCGGAAGTGGCACGCCACTGCACTACTTTGAAGATGCTGCTCGAATTGGTGTCAGTAAGATAAATATCAATAGTGACATGCGCTACGCGTTCCGTAAGACTCTCGAAAAGGTTTTAGCCGAAAATCCAAATGAATATGCCGTAGTTAAACTGATGCCCGAAGTGTATGCAGCTGTTCAAGTTGTTGTCGAAGAAAAGATTCACGCCTTTGGCAGCGCTGGTAAGGCAGTCGTCTAGTCGTGGCGCAGCAAAGAATATTAGCTATTGGTAAAGCTACGCAGGACGTTTTTCTTTCAAGCGAAGAATTCGACCCGCATATTGAAGGAAAAGTTGCCTACACGCACCTTCCACTTGGCGTAAAAATGGAAGTGAGTGACGTGGTATTTGCGACAGGTGGGAACGCAAGCAACGTCGCCGTCACGATGGCACGTCAAGGATTTGAGGTTGAATACATGTGGCCGCTTGGACATGACCCAGCTTCGGAAACGATTATTCGAGATCTTGATAATGAAGGAATTGCAACGCACAATGTGGTGCGCGACGGCAAGTACCGCGCGGGATACTCGACAATTTTGATTGCTACAAACGGCGAGCGAACGATTATGAATAATCGCGGTGTTTCAACGGATAAAAAAGGCAAAGATATTAACTTCGCGGCTATCAAAGACGCGGACTGGGTATACCCAACCTCACTCGCCAATGGTGGCTTAGAGCTGCTTCGTAAAATCGTCGACACAGCTGAAGCTCACAATGTTAAAGTGATGCTTAACCCGGCTGGACCCGAGCTATCTGAGCCAGCCAAGCTAAAGTCATTACTCGAAAGCGTAGACGTTTTGTGCGTAAATAGAGAAGAGATGAAGATGCTTGTCGAAGGTGATTCGTTGGAAGAGCTTGTACGGCACGCGTTGAACTATGTTGATGTAGCGATCGTTAGTGACGGGCCAAACGGTGTCGTAGCGAGTGATGGAAAGACAATTGTGCGAGCCGGAATGTATGAAGATGTTGAAGTGATTGACAGAACTGGTGCTGGTGACGCATTTGCTTCGGGATTTTTAAGTCAATGGGCGCATGGCAAGAGTTTGAAAGAATCGATTGTTTTTGCTAGCGCAAATTCAACCTCAGTCGTCACAAAAGTTGGTGCAAAAGCGGGAATTCTCCACAAAGACGCGGTACTTCATAACATGCCAGTAACAGAAAAGGAAATTTAATATGAGCCGAACCATTAAACAATTGCTACGGAACGATGAGCCATTATTCATGCAATCACTGCACCTACTTGAGAAAAGTTCGGGCGATGCAAGTATCGATGTGCGGTTAATTGCTGACATAACGCATTCGGCGCATATCATTATGCGCCAACTTGGCTTGAGTACTCAGGATACGACACCAGAAGAATTGTACAATGCCTTAAAAGCAAGCGTACGTTCCGGTCTCGCCGATAGCATTCTTGAAGATAGCGACTACGTCCTTCTTGTACTAGATAATAAAACTATTTCATTTAATATGATCGATGTTGTTGAAAATTCACATCATGATTTGCCACTGGATAAGCGAAAAACCGAGAGTGCTGAACGATCGCTTCGTGGCGAACTTGTCCAGCGTTATTATGAAAATCCTCAAACTCATAAAGACACAGTGATTCAACTGGGTAAAGACGCCGGACTTTTTGATGAAAATGATACCGAAGATTCAATCAGCAAACGTACTACCAAATTTGATGACACATCCAAGCCCTACATTCTGGCCGTTGGTGACATCTTTACTGACGCATTTATTCAACTTCGTCAAGACGAAGCCAGAATTGATACTGACCAAGATGGTAGCAAGCGGCTCAGTATGCCATTTGGTTCAAAACCACCATATGAGCGAGTCGACATCGTTGAGGCGGTTGGACCATCACCGAACGCCGCGGTGTCGTTTAGCCGACTTGGTATTGAGACGGGGTTAGTGTCTTTCTTGGGCGATGATAAGGCCGGTGCAGATAGTCTTCGTTACTTGAAGAAGCAGGCAGTAGATACGAAGATGATTTCTATTCAAGCTGGTATGAATTCAAACTATTATTACGTGTTGCGGTACGGCAGTGACAGAACTATTTTGGTCAAGAACGAAGATTATTCCTATAAATGGAACGAGCCCCGTCGTACGCCGGATTGGATATACTTGTCTCTTTTAAGTGATCAGTCGTGGCAGCTACATCAGGATATGCTTGCATACATTACGCGCAATCCGGATATAAAGCTCGCTTTTCAGCCCGGGACATTCCATTTCAAATGGGGTGTCGAAAAGCTAAAAGAGTTTTACGAGCGTAGCTACATTATAGTGTTGAATCGTGAAGAAGCCGTTGATGTAACGGGTAGGTCGTACGAATCAATTAGCGGTTTGGCGGAAGGACTACATCAACTTGGTCCAAAAATTGTTGTTATTACGGACGGTCCGAACGGGTCATATGCGTCTTATGGAGACAAGCTGTACAATGTGCCAAATTATCCCGACCCAGGACCACCACTAGACAGAACTGGCGCTGGAGACGCATTTGCTTCAACAATTGTTGCAGCATTAGCTGACGGTAAATCTATCGAGACAGCGCTATCGTGGGCCCCGATTAACAGTATGAATGTTGTTCAAAAGTTAGGCGCACAAGCAGGGCTATTGAATAAAGAGCAGTTGTTACGTTATCTGGCGAAAGCACCGGAAGATTATAAGGTAAAGGAAATAAAATGAGATATCAAATCTGCGTATCGGGCGCCGCGAGTGGAGACACAGTTAGATCATCACATGCTTTAGCGTTCGAACTTGGCAAAGCTATCGCTGAAGAAGGTAAAACGCTGCTAACTGGCGCAACGGTTGGCCTACCACACTATGCTGCTTCAGGATTTGTCAGCGTTCCTGATTCGCATGGTGTTTCGGTAGGATTCTCGCCTGCTTCATCGTTTCGCGAACATGTGGCAACTTATCGACTTCCAACGAAAGAGTTTGATTACATTAATTTTACGGGTATGGAATACGTTGGCCGGGATGTTCATCTCGTTAGAAGCTGCGACGGGATGGTGACTGTTGGTGGACGAATGGGTAGTTTGCACGAATTGTCGACTGCGCTTGAAAGTCGTAAAGTATGTGGCGTACTTTTGGGAAGCGGTGGGCTCGCTGACTACACGCCAACGCTACTCGACCACATTGAAGCTCCAGGAAGCCGCGAGATTATTTATGATACAAATCCAAAGCGTTTGATTAAAAAAGTCATCGAAGCGCTCGATAAAAAATATGGAGACTTCGAGCATGATGGAACTGATGACCATGTTAGTGAACGACGCGCGGGTCGCGGATAATCCAAGTAAGATGTTTGGACAGCTGTAATGACACAAAATTGGAAACAAAGAGGTGACGCAACAACACTGCTATTCGCTGTTTTGACAATTGGACTTATCGCTGCGGTAGGCGTTATTTTTTATCAAAGTTACTCATCACAAAAATCTGAACAAGCTAGGAATGACGCTAAGAATTCTCAAAAAATAGATAAAGATCCTACGATAACGACTGATGCTGCATTTAGTAGTACAATTTATCAGCTTGATCATCCGGCAAGCTGGACGGTAACAACGGCCAAAAAAACCATATCTAACCAGGGTGGTACCGTGATATCTATTGTTAATTCTGATAAAACCATGCGAGTCGAATTAAATGTGTCTGAAGTAGACCAGCCCGTTAAGTGTGATCAGACGCCCGGCCTTAAAGTGAAAATGTATGATGTGTCTTCGCAGCCTGTTGTGACAAAGCTGGGCAAATCGGCGTTATACTTGGTGGCAGCAATTTACGACCATGCGGAGAGTGGCTATGACTACGCAGTTGGCTTGACCCCAGACAATGGCGCTAGCCATGCGGACGTTGGCGATCCACGCTGTAACGTCGATCAGATAGGACGCGTTTCGAATGTTTTACGTGACAAAGAAACAAATGAATTACTTACTCCAACTATCGATGCCAGGATTGTTTTTACAAAATTACGAGAAGCGCCAAAAGCTGCTTCGTACGATATTCAAGGAATAAAAAAATATCTTGAGTCTGATGATTATGCAACTGCCACATCAATCATCGAATCCGCACGTACAAAGTAGTATACTGGAGGAATGGCTCAAAAGTTCCATCTTAAGACGGACTACCAGCCGACAGGTGATCAGCCGTCGGCCATTGCTCAGTTGGTAAAGGGCTTAGAGGACGGCGAGCGCGAGCAGACACTGCTTGGTGTGACTGGTTCCGGTAAGACCTTTACAATGGCAAATATTATTGAAAATCGCCAAGCTCCAACGCTCGTTCTGGCGCACAACAAGACACTAGCGGCGCAATTGTATAGCGAATTTAAATCTTTTTTTCCTGAAAATGAAGTACATTACTTTGTCAGCTACTTCGACTATTATCAGCCGGAAGCATACATTAGTAGCAGCGACACGTATATCGAAAAAGATAGCCGAATTAATGATGAAATTGATCGGCTGCGACACGCTGCCACAAAAGCACTCCTCACCCGTCGCGATACGATAATTGTTGCAAGTGTAAGTTGTATCTACGGTATTGGTTCACCCGATGATTATCAGGAAATGTCGTTAGACATCAAAAAAGGCGAGCGCCGCCAGCAAGACAAGCTCATTCGTCATTTAACCGACATTCAGTATCAGCGTAACGATATAGATTTTCATCGTGGCACATTTCGCGTCAAGGGCGATGTGATTGATGTCTTTCCAGCAGGGAGTGATCTAGCATATCGTATTGAATTTTTTGGTGATGAGGTCGATAGGATTACTCAGATTGATCCGTTGACTGGCGAAATTTTAGGTGAACCAGCTAGTGTCTCTGTATTCCCAAGCAGCCACTACGTTACACCGAAACAAAAGCTTGAAGGCGCAATTGCGAACATTAAGAAAGAATTTACTGAACGAGTCGAATGGTATGAGAAGCACGATAAATTTCTCGAAGCGCAACGTCTATCGCAGCGTACGAAATATGATATTGAAATGCTCGAAGAGACGGGTTTTGTTAAGGGGATTGAGAACTATAGCCGTTACCTGACGAATCGTGAACCGGGTGAGCAGCCTGCAACACTCCTAGACTATTTTCCAGATGATTTTTTGCTGATGGTCGATGAGAGTCATCAATCATTGCCTCAAGTGCGCGGTATGTATAATGGCGATCGCGCGCGCAAGGAGGTGTTGGTGGAGCACGGTTTTCGCTTGCCGTCAGCGTTAGATAATCGACCGTTAACGTTTACTGAATTCGACACACATATTCATCAAGCCGTCTTTGTTTCGGCGACACCGGGTGACTATGAGCTCGCTCATAGTCCAGAACCCGCTCAGCAAATTATCCGACCGACAGGGTTGCTTGATCCAGAAATAATTATCCGACCGACGAATGGCCAAATTGATGATTTAATTGCAGAAATTAAGCAGCGCACGGATGCTAACCAGCGCGTACTTGTTACGACATTGACCAAGCGTATGTCGGAGGACTTGACAAATTATCTTCTCGAACTTGATATCAAAACATCTTATATTCACAGCGAAGTTGACACGTTGGAGCGTGGTGACATTCTAAGAGATTTACGACTTGGAGTGTATGACGTGCTAGTTGGAATCAATTTGCTGCGTGAGGGACTCGATCTTCCAGAAGTGAGTTTGGTAGTGATTATGGACGCCGATAAAGAAGGGTTTCTGCGCTCAGAAAGCGCACTTATCCAAACGATTGGAAGAGCGGCACGGCACCAAGATGGTCAGGTCATTATGTACGCGGACTCAATAACGCGGTCGATGCAGGCGGCCATCGACGAAACAAATCGCCGCCGCGACATTCAAGAGGCATATAACACAAAGCACAATATTACTCCGACAAGTATCGCAAAAGCAATCGATGAAGGCCTGCGAGCAATTATTCCTGATAAGGAAAAGGGTAAGCCGAAGAAACTCGATTTAAAGAAAATTCCAAAAGATGAGTATGCATCGCTTGTCAAAGAATTGTCTGGGCAAATGGAACTCGCAAGTGCCAACCTTGAATTTGAAAAAGCTGCTGAAATCCGTGATCAAATTGCAGATATTAAAGCAAAAATGTAATGGCAATCCGTGCGCTCAGCTGGAATATTGAAGGACGCTTAGGCCCGGTCACTCGGCAGGGCCGTGGATCGCCAAAACAAATTGTTGACGCAATAAAGCGGCTCGACGCGGACGTAGTATTTTTGCCGGAGGCGACAATCGATGGTGTTGCTGACAATAGTGTTGATGAACAGCTCGAATCTTTTGGGTATAGTATACACGAGGTGAGCTACGATGACTTCGGGTCGCGCCCGTATGATGATGAGACAGCACCTACGATGCGGTTTTTGTCGCGCTTGGCCGTGTCGAATTTTCAAGTGCATCGATACGGTGATATACGCTCAATGATCGCGCTGACTGTTGAAGATCCTGATACTCAACTAGCTATTCAACTCTTTGGTACGCATCTCGATGATCGGAGTCGAAAAAATAGATTGAAGCAAATACCCGAGCTCGCGTCCGCAATAGGAGACTCGCAAGATACGCCATTTATATTAGGTGACTTGAACGAAATGTCGCATAGCGATATTCGGTCACGATTGCTTAGTAATCCTATTACAAAGACTGCAATTCGTCTCACAACCTGGGGTTTGACTGGTTATACGTTGCGTAGATTATCCGAAATGGCAGATGGGACTGCGCTTCGGCAACTCGAGCAGCTAACCGGTCTCAGGAGTGTCGATAGCAAGCACCGAGCAACGGTCACCGCGAAAAGCCGTGATCGCCCGCAATTTCCGAGTGTGCCACTGTTTCAAATTGATCACATGCTAGCGGGTCAAGGTGTGACTGTCGAAAATTTTACAGTACATTCCGACAATGGATCAGATCATCGAGCGTTATCGGCTACGCTTTACCTTACTGAAGGCTAGACAAATCGAAACCGCTATGCTATAGTTATTACATTGCATTCGGACTAGAATGTCGAGCCTCTTTCAAAGATATGCGCCTGTGACACTTAAATAATTGCGCTGCCACCGAAATATCCTCTCGCTGTTCTCATAAAAACTACGCTTGTTTTTATTAAGACTGCAAACAGCACCAACTAAACAGCTATACGAAAGGATTATTTTTTATGGCCTATCAACAAACACGACGCCGTCCAAGCGGCGGAAACTTCAATCGTAGCGGAGGTGGCGGTGGACGACGCGGCGGCGGTAACCGTGGCCCAGCAAAAAAGTACATTCACCCTTCGAAGTTTATCAACAAAGCGGTGTCAAAGCAGGACGAAGTTATTTATGAGCCAACGCATAAATTCGCTGATTTTCCATTTGGTGCTCAGTTGCATCATAACGTCGCAAACAAAGGCTACGTTACGCCAAGTGCGATTCAGGATCAAGCAATCCCGCATATCATCGAAGGTAAAGATGTCATAGGACTTGCAAACACTGGTACCGGCAAGACTGCAGCATTTTTGCTACCTATTATTGAACGTCAGAGTGGTATTACGCTTCGACCAAGCGTTTTGGTTGTTGCGCCGACGCGTGAGCTTGCTCAACAAATCGATGAACAGTTCCGCGAATTTAGCAAAGGTCTCAATCTTTACTCAACGTTGATTGTTGGTGGCGTGAACATCGATCGCCAGATTCGTGATTTGAAGCGACGGCCACACGTTATCATTGGAACGCCTGGTCGCCTCAAAGATTTGATGAACCGTCACGTTTTGCAGCTCAAGAATATGACGACACTCGTGCTCGATGAAGCCGACCGCATGCTTGATATGGGCTTTTTGCCAGATATTCGTGCAATCGTTGGTGAGATGCCACGAGAACGACAAACGCTGTTCTTTAGTGCTACAATTACTCCGGAAATTTCGGCACTCGTTAGTACTTTCTTGAACGATCCCGTAACGGTATCGGTTCGTACTTCAGAAACTGCCGATCATGTCGAGCAAGATGTGATTGAAACGCGTGATAAAACTCACAAGATTGAAGTTCTGACTGACATGCTGCGCGGTGAAGATTACGGAAAAGTCCTCGTCTTCGGCGAAACGAAATTTGGCGTGCAGCGCTTAAGCGATCACCTAGATAACAGCGGCATTCCTTCTGCTGCAATCCACGGCAACAAAAACCAGTCACAACGTCAACGTGCATTGAAGCAGTTTAAAGACGAACGAGTGAAAGTTTTGGTCGCTACGGATGTTGCGGCGCGTGGTCTCGATATTCCAAACGTTAGCCACGTTATTAACTTCGATACACCGCAGACTTATGAAGATTACATTCACCGCATAGGTCGAACAGGCCGAGGTGGCGCCAGTGGACGCGCTCATACGTTTATCGATCAACGATAAATATACTCCACATTTTCTGAGCTAAAACCTCTGCCATAGCGGCAGAGGTTTTAGTATAATATTGTCATTGAGGTGTATAGTAAATTTATGAGTCAAAACATGGTGGAAATTAAGAATTTAAAAAAGCGCTACGACGGCAAATATGTCGTTAATGGCGTGTCGTTTTCAGTTAAAAAAGGCGAAATTTTTGGAATCTTAGGGCCGAATGGCGCGGGTAAAACAACGACACTTGAAATGGTGGAAACACTTCGTCAAATTGATGGAGGGTCTGCAATTATTGATGGAATTGACGTTGCGAATAATCCTCAAAAAATTAAATATATTATTGGCGTCCAGCCACAAAGTCCAGCCTTTCAAGACAAAACGAAGGTACGCGAAGTCGTTGAACTTTTCGCGGCTGCCTATGGCAAAAAAGTTGATGTGATGCAATTCTTGCGCGATGTCGGACTAGAAGACAAAGCTAACAGCTACGTCGAAGCGCTTTCTGGAGGTCAGAAGCAAAGGCTCAGCATTACGACCGCGCTTGTTCATGGACCAAAAGTTTTTTTTCTTGACGAGCCAACCACCGGACTTGATCCGCAGGCACGACGTAATCTCTGGGATTTGATTGAGCAAGTTCGTCGTAGAGGCATTAGCGTAGTTATGACGACGCATTACATGGATGAAGCAGAGCGATTGTGTGATCGAATTGCGGTCATGGATAATGGCAAAATCGTCGCAACCGACACGCCAAAGAACTTGATAAAACAACTACTGAGCCGTGGCTTTAAAAAAACACAGCACGTTGAGCAAGCGAACCTCGAAGACGTGTTTATAGACTTAACAGGTAAAGAGCTGAGGGAAGATTAGATGAAACAATCATTATTTATTGTCACAACTTTTGTCAAAATAAATACCAGACGTTTTTTTCGCGATAAGTTGGCCATATTTTTTACGATTGGCTTCCCGTTGATATTTTTATTTGTGTTTGGTGGACTAAATAGCGGCGGCGGCGATGCGTCATTTCGCGTGGCAGTTATCAATGAATCGACGAGCTCCCTCGCTAAGGATTTTACAGCTAAGGCTAACGCCGAGGGCTCTGTCTTGAAAGTCAACAAAGATACGTCAACACTTTATCAAGCCAAGGAAAAAATGGCTCGTTCAGAGCTAGACGCGACTATTGTGCTCCCGAAAACTTTCGGTGAAACAGAGCGAGGCGACAAAACAGCCACCGGACAGGCCACGATTTACTATACGCAGAATAATCAACAATCGGCGCAGGCACTTGAAGGTATTCTTCAGTCTAGTTTTAAAGAACTGAACGCGCAACTTGTTAAAAACAACACGCCGTTTTCTGTCAAGAGTGAGCAAATTAATGAGAAAAGCTTGTCTGCTTTCGATTACACATTCGCTGGCCTGCTGGGTTTCGCTATCATTGGCCAAGGTATTTTTGGTCCAGTTAATATTTTTCCAGAACTCAAGAAAATGGGAATATTGCGCAGGCTGAGTACGACGCCGCTAAAAGTATGGCAATACTTTTTAGCGACTATGCTTTCTCAGGCAACAATCGGTATTGTCTCGATGGTCGTTTTATTTACAGTGGCCATTACAGTATTTCATCTGGAAGTTGTAGGAAATTATATCGAGCTTGCGCTGTTTATCGTATTCGGAATTATGATGATTCTAGGTATAGGTCTAGCGCTTGGCGGTTGGGCGAAAAATGAAAGACAAGCTGCGCCACTGTCGAACATTATTGTGTTTCCGATGTTGTTTTTGTCTGGTACGTTTTTCCCGCGTTTTGCAATGCCGGAATGGCTCCAGGATATTTCGACTTTCTTGCCATTGACGCCGGTCATCGACGGCATTCGATTAATTGCTACGGAGGGCAAACACCTCATTGATATCGGACCGCAACTTGGTCTGATGGTGGTGTGGATGGTTGTGATTTACGCAATTGCCTTTAAAGTTTTTCGCTGGGAATAGTATTCTATACAAGATTGCCGTGTTTGTGGAGCGGTGAAATGATACAATTAGTAAATGAGAAAAATTACTCAAGAAGATGTCCATAGCCTTTCAGCCTTGAGTGGGCTGAAGCTGTCTGACGATGAAATTACAGCCATGACAGATGATATCGATAACATTGTACGCTACGTTGAAAAGCTCGAGTCACTTGATACCACTCAAGTAGAGCCTACATATCAGGTGACACCTATTGAAAATGCTTATCGTGATGATGTGGCAGTCGAGTCGACAATCTCGCGTGAGAGTTTATTATCCTTAGCTCCCGAATCTCAAAATCATCACGTAAAAGTCCCCAAAGTTCTCTAAGCTATGAAGATCGATGATATTACACATCAAGTTTCTGGTGGTGCTACGATACGAAGCATTATTGAGGGTTCACTGAAGCGGGCTGAGGATGCCGAAAAGTATCACGCCTTACTTTCATTAACCAGTGAGCGTGCCCTGCAACGTGCCGATGAA
>Ga0115549_1000089_pt1 | contig 62216 bp, 68 predicted proteins | sample COGITO_mtgs_1004_2_FD_87176 | JGI IMG/M metagenome (GOLD analysis project Ga0115549, IMG submission 87176) | Pelagic marine microbial communities from North Sea - COGITO_mtgs_100430 | ecosystem: Environmental > Aquatic > Marine > Epipelagic | place: Germany:Helgoland, sampling site Kabeltonne...
GAAATTCTGGTAATCATATGCTGTTACGAGGTCCCCCGTTATGAAGGCCCCACTCATCTTACTGGTACTCGCCTTCTCCCCGCTGGCATTGGCCAAAGGCAAATTGCTATTGATTGGCGGAGGGTCTCGTCCTCCCGTTATCATCAAAGAAATCATGGCGCTCTCAGCCGGGAACGTCCTGATCGTGCCACTGGCGAGCGAAGTTCCGCAGGACACGGCCGATGGTATCAAGCGGCAGCTCGAAGCAGCAGGCGCAACGGAAGCAACGGTTTTTAGCTGTGACCACCTCAAGAAAGACCTCCCTGAATGCCTTCAAGAAATTCAGCAAGCGAAGCTCATCTTCTTTACGGGTGGTTCGCAGAATCGACTCATGAGTGGTTTCGCTGGGACGAAATCTTTAGAACTCATCCGCCAGCGCTTTGAACAGGGTCTTCACCTTTCCGGCACAAGTGCAGGTACGGCCATTATGAGCGAGGTGATGATCACCGGCGACGCAATGGCGCCCCACACAAATTTTGATGGCATCAAGCCGAACATGGTGGAAACAAAGCGCGGCTTCGGCTTCCTCAAGAGCATGATCATCGACCAGCACTTCCTTAAGCGCAGTCGCCAGAACCGTCTCACGAGCGCTGTGCTCGATCGCCCGCACTTGATCGGCGTGGGTGTGGATGAAGGCACCGCCATCTTGGTGAATGAAGACGAGTCGTTTAAGGTCATCGGCGAGAGTGCCGTCATGGTCATCGACGCACGCAAGGCCGACATCTCTGTGAGAAGTGGTCATTATCAAGCGAAGAACCTCAAGGTCGACGTTTTGCTTAATGGGCAGGACTTTGGCCTATGAGCACCACCCACACCGGCTCCTGTCTCTGCGCCCAAGTCACGTTCGAGGTCGTTGGTGACTTCCAGAGCTTCTTCTTGTGTCACTGTAACTACTGTAAGAAAGATACCGGCTCGGCCCATGGAGCGAACCTCTTCTCCACGACAGCGAAGCTTCACTGGCTCACCGGCGAAGACAAAGTGAAAACCTTCAATCTTGCGGGAACGAGACACGTGAAGAGTTTTTGCAGCGAGTGCGGTTCAGCCATGCCAAGTATTCAAATGCGCGGCAAGCTGCTGGTGGTGCCGGCTGGAAGCCTCGACACTGATGTTACCAAGAAGCCCGATGCGCATGTGTTCTGCACGAGTCAGAGAAGCTGGGAAGTGGGTCTTGAAACTGTGAAGCGGTTCGAGAAATTCCCGTCGTAGCCTAGAAGTAACTCTTCATTAAATACATCACCGCCAGCAAGACCAGAGTCACGATGAGCTGATGCTTCAGATTGAAGCCAATCATGCGTCGTGAGCCTTCCACAAGTTCTTTGTGAATAGTCGTCCCGGTGAACGGCTGAAACTCTTCCGGCGCCTGGTCGGTGATGCCGAAATCTAAAAGCTTCGCCCGTGCGTTCTCTGATATTTTAGCGAACGCCTCATCGTCGATGATGATGGCTAAAACGTGCGTAGAGATTTGTGGGGGCGTAAAGTGGCGCAGATTGTTCTGCATGGAGGTCGTATTGAACTCTTGCATGTCCGCATCACTCTCAACGGAAAAGGCGATGCCTTCTCCATTGAGAATGTCAGAGATCTTGGTGACTTCTTGTTCAGACAATCCACCAAACTTCATCGAATCTAGCGGCAGCTCTGCGCGATCACACGGATCAGGACTTGTGTCTCCGGCGAGTCTTCCGTGGCGAGCACGTAGGTCTTGCCTTCGTGGGTCATGGTGAAGACGTAGTCTTGCTCCATGTCCGCAGGTGTCTGTGCTGCTGTTTCCAAAACTTTCGGCAAGAGGTTCTCGAGACCGTCGATGGCGACGAACTTGTTTTCCGTGAAGCTCACGTTGCGCGCTTTGTTCATGAACTGCGTGCGAACGACTTTGCCGTTACTGATCGTGCAAGAAACGCGATCGATCTTGGCGCTGAATTCTGTGGCGAATGCTGAGAGTGAGAGTGTGGCAACGAATGCGAAAACGAATGATTTCATAGGGGCCTCCTGTGGGTTTTCAGAGGCAAACACTAGGACAGGGATCGGCGAAGCGCAAGATTGCGCCTCGCAAAAAATTTCACTTTTATATCACAAAAGGAATGCTGATGCTGATCATGAAGCCCTTCTGGTCGAAGTCGATTTCATCGAGGACGTCGCTCTCCTCAACTTCGTCTTGGTTCAGCGCCATGTATTCGAGGTTCAAGCTTAGGAGAGGAAGGATCTGCCAACCCAACCCGGCCTTGACGCCGGCGCCTTCGAACGCTGTTCCGTCGAAGTCACCGGACGTGAGTTCGTACTTCGACGAAAAGATGTACGTGCCCCAGAAGCGTACAGGGCCAAGTCCCACGGCCGCGAAGGCACCGAGGTTCGTCAACTTCGTATCGTCCCCGTCGTCATCCAGAGAACTCGTCATGAAATCCACGCCCGCACCGATGGGACCGACGCCGTAACCGAGGCGACCACCGTAGGCGACACCTTTGGCGGTGGTCTCTTCGATCTCGCCCTCGCCGAGGCCGATAACGTTGGCCGTTCCGCTGCCCTTGAGGGATGCGTAACCGACGTAGGGCTCGATCAAGAGTCCAGCGAATGCAGAACTAGTAACAAGCAATGCCAGTGTGGCCGATAACAACTTCATCTTCACGGTTCTTCCTTTGGAGGTGTTTGATCTAGTTTAAGTAGAAACGTGATTATCCCCTAGACCCTTCGCACAAGAGTTAAGGAACTTTAAACATCCAATCCGTTTTCGTCAGAATCTTCCCGTTCACCTGGAGAACCAGCTCGTGGCGGCCCGAATAAAACGTCGATGTGGTGATCGCCTTCAGCGAGTGGCGCTTTCGGATGACAATTTTTTCTCGGGGCGCGAGCTCGAGGGTCTTGAGTTTGAAGATCTTCGTCGAGATCGCACCGTTAGATTTTAGAAATCCAATCCCGTAGTCAACTATAAGCTTTTGCGGTTTGGCACTCGTCGAGGTGAGCGTGACTTCAAACTCCAGCGTCTCGCCCACTTTAAACTTTTCTTTATTGAGCTTCAACGGCGTCGTTTTCACGGCCGACTTGTCAGCGACGCCCATGAGCCCCAGCGCCTTCGGGTGACCCTTCTTAATTAAGGTTCGTAGCGCCTGCTTTTTGATCCACTGAATCTTGTCGTGGTGCTGTGGCGGAGCCGCCTTCACCCATCTAGAGAGCGTTTCCACCACAAGCTCAGGATGATGCTTAGAAATATCATTCAAATGATTGGCGATACTATTTCGCACGTAGAGCTCGTCGTCGTACTTGAGTGCATCCAGCAAGTGGATGGTGGCCGGCTTCTCCACGAAGGACGGAATCTTGGCCCCCCACGGCAAAAGCGGGCGGCTGCCTTCGGATATCCATCGACGAATGTGGACATTCTCATCCGTAAGCCAGCTTTCGAGCTTCTTAAGCACGCGCTGGGGATCTTTGAGCAAGAACGGTCGAATGGCGAACTCGGAGGTAAACTGCGGGGTCAACTGGTACATCAACTCAAACGACTCTTCGAAGTGCTCCGTCCCGAACTGCGAGATGTACTCCGAGATTGGCCAGAGCTCGAAGCTCGTCAGTTTTTCCTCGTTCATCACGTCACGGAGAACCTTCGCCGTGGCCACGAAATCCTCGGGAAGCTCGAGCCTCAGAGCTTCGGTGATCAGGAGGACACGTCCCTTCAACTCAAGGTCTTTCAACTTGCTAGAAATTTTTTGAAAGCGTGGCCCATTAAAAAGCGGATAGACCGCCTTAAAGGTCGTGCTTGTTTTTTGCACGACCGCCGGATTGATCCAGTTTTTAAATGCGTTATCGTTTTCCATGGCCGCTAGCTCCAGAATTTAGAGAATTCTAGCGGGTCAGCTTAAGTCGTGCAACGCAGGGGTAGAGAGATTTTAAAATTGCTCCCGACGCCTACGGTGGATTCGACAGCGAGTGTTCCACCGTGGGCTTCAATCAACATCTTCGAAATATACAATCCAAGGCCAAGGCCACTGCGATCCTTCGAAGCCAGCTGCGCGAACCGATCAAAAACCTTTTTGAGCTTCTCTTGGGGAATCCCCGGCCCCGTGTCGAGGATCGAGATGCGGACGTGATCGGCTTCCGGCTTCACGTTGACCGTGATGACTCCACCATCGGGCGTGAACTTCACCGCGTTGCTGACGATGTTCGTGATGATCTGCCGCACGCGATCGGGATCGCAGTAGATGTCACACTTCACGTCCGGCGGTGTGGAGCGCAGGAGGATCGTCTTCGCCGATGCCGCCAAGACGAAGTTTTCAACGATTTCTCTAACGATGTTACCGATGCAGATCGTCTGCGGCTTGAGGATCACCTTCCCTTGAGAAATGCGTTCGACGTCCAGCAGGTCAGAAATGAGTCGCAGGGCCGAGTCGACGTTGCGCTTCATGAAGTGCACCCAGTGCTTTACTTCCGGGTCGAGGAGCTCGAAGGCGGCGTCTTCGAGGAGCATCTCCGCACATGAAGCGGCAGCGCCGATGGGATTACGGAGGTCATGGCTGACGATCGCGAGGAATTCTTCGCGCGACGTGAGGGCGGTCTTCGTAATCGAATGGCCTGAGACTTCCGAGTCCAAAAGGCTCGCCGTTTGCATCATCAGAGAATCAGTTTTAAAACGTTCATCGCCGAGGTTGCGATCCGTGATCTTTCTTTCCCGTTCGATAACTCGGATCGACATTTCGTTTTTGAGTTCTCTTTCGTGTTCGATGGATTGATCCACTCGCTTGCGTTCGAGCTCGATCGCCACATCGGCAAGCCCGCGCTCTTTAATGACTCGCTCATCACTATGCTGCTTTTCGTCTTTGATTTGATAGTCAGGCGAGTTGCGGGCCGTGTCGCGATCGGAGTCTGCCGTTTTTCGCGATTCCGTGGTTGCCTCATCAGCGAGAACTCGCTCGTCCACCACGGTTTGGTCGATTTCTTTTTCCGCGTGCTCGCGAGATTTGAGGAGAGATTGGGAGGATTTTTCGCGCTCTGAGTTTAAGCTTTCGTCGGTTTTCTTACGTTCTAAGGGTAATACGGGTGTCGGGGTCATGGGGCTCCTATGCATTTCCTTAAAGATAACACTATGCCCACGGGGTTACGCGATATGGCCTAGTTCCCAACTCGGTGTAACAATACAGAAGAGACGGAAAACACAAGGACTACACATGTCAAAAAGCTGCTGTGAAGCCAAAGCCTCTGAACTAGAAATCTTGCGAGAGAAACAAGGCAGCGTCTTGAAGTGGGTTCTCCTCATCAACGCCGTGATGTTCTTCGTGGAATTTTCTTTCGGGGTCGTGTCCAAGTCCTCGGCGCTGATGGCCGATTCCTTAGACATGCTGGGAGATGCGGCGGTCTACGCGTTCAGTCTCTACGTGCTTCACAAGGGTGCGCACTGGCGTGCTCGTGCTGGGATGGCGAAAGGGATCGTCATGGCACTCCTTGGACTAGGAGTGCTCGGCCAGACGATCTACCGACTCTCGTCAGGAGTACTCCCCACCGCTGAAACCATGGGTGCCATCGGACTGCTCGCTCTTACGGCCAACGCCATCTGCCTCTTCTTGCTCTCGAAACACAAGAGCGACGACATCAACATGAAGTCCACCTGGATCTGCTCGCGCAACGACATCATCTCCAACGTGAGCGTCATCGTCGCCTCGCTGCTTGTCGGCGTCACCGGTTCTGGAATTCCCGACTGGGTGGTGGGCTTTAGCATCGCCGCCCTCTTCCTCAAGTCGTCGGTCTCGGTGATCCGCGAGGCCCGTGCGGAACTAGCAGCTTAGAACAACACGCCAGAGATCCACATACCGAGAGACGTCGTCTCTTTTCTCACTTTACCACCGTCGAACGGGAACGTTTGCACGAAGGTGTAGAGATTCAGCGAGCGGTGAATGCTGAAGGTTGGGCCGATGTTCATCGCCGTGGGCCAGCGGCGGAAGTAGTTCCAGTCGTTGGCGACGAACTGCTGGAAATTCAGATCCATTCCTGAGCGCATCCCGACTTTGTCGTTGAAAGCGTAGTTAATGGTCGGCGACGCACGAAATTCGATCTTGCGTTTTTCACCGGGGGTGCGTCCTGAGGCGAGCCATTCGTCGGTGACGGCGTCGTCGTCGCGGTAGAAGTACATCCGCGGCGACACGATCGAGTAGAACGACCAGCGTGAATTGAACTGGTAGTTCAGTCCCGCGAAGAGGCCCGGGTTAAAAATCACAGTTTGTGCCCGCGCATCACGCCCGTTGAGTTCCGGGATGTCCGTGTTCGCCGCCCCCTTCAGGCTCCACTTCTCGCCGCGTGCGAGAGTTCCGCTCACACCGATGCGCGACCCTTGAAAGCGCCACTCTTCTTCATTGGTGTGGACGTGCTCGAGGCGGTTCTGGAGATCGAGATTCAGGTTCTTAGAGATCGCATAGGTAAACGACAAATGGTGGTAGAAGTTGAGGCCGTCATCTGTCGGACGGCCAAGCTCGTTGCGGGTCTGCTGACCGTCGTCGGCGTTCGGGCCCTCCCAGAAAGTGAAGTAGTTCGCACCGAAGCGCTTGAGCGATGTCCATGGCAGATTCTCATCCACCGTCTTGGTGCTGATGGTTGCACCCGTCGAGGTTTTTGTCTGCGCCACGGCTGCCAATGAGCCAAGTAAAAGAGCGATGGTAAGTGTTAAACGCATTTCTTCTCTCCCTTTTTAAGATGCATGCAGCGCAGTCATGACAAAGTTTTAGATTTTTTGCAATTTAAGAACACGTCAGAGCTGAAGCTCTTCGACACCAGTGAGCAAAAAATATTCACTCACTTCCTAGAAGCGAAAATAGATACTTTTATGTGGTTTGCTTTTAGCGCAGAAGACGAAATTGAGAACTTCTAAAAAACTGAAGAGATCATTTACTACAATCGATGCACGCCGAGTTCGCCGGCAACAGAAGCCTCGCCGATCTGTACCGAAATCGTCCCATCGTCGAATAGAATCGCCCAGCGATTGTCGCGCTTGAGCGCTTCGCCCAGTTCGGTGAGAAACGCAGGTGCCAGGGAAAAGACTTCGATCTCCTCGGCACGATGCACTTTCTCGGTCCGTATCTCAGTCATGAGGCTTTCTGGGTTTTTGTAGGTGTAGACTTTTACTTTTCGAGCAGTCTTGGTCGCCTTGTGCAACTTGCGCGCACTCGGACTGCCGATCTCGATGAGGAGCTCGAAGCCTCCATTGGGAGAATCGATGCTGATGGCCGCGGCGTCGGGATCATGGAGACCGGTCGGCGCGAAGGCGAGGCCCTCTTGCGTGTTGAGCACGTAGGCGAGCACCCGGGTCAACATGTAGGGCAAGGCTTCTGAGGGATGCTGGGCCACACGAAAATCAAGCGTCTCGTAGATACCACGAGGAATGTCCGAGAGTTCGATTTGGAAGCGGTAGAGCGTGACGGTGAGTCCCATGGAGGGAACTTTATCACAATTTATTAAAGAAGATCACGGAGTTCCTAATGAGCTCTAGCGCAAGAAATCTCACTTACATTCCTCACGGCCGTACTTGATGAAGCGCACGTCGACCTTGCCGAAGTGGTCTTCTTTGCAGGACGGTTCGAGCGGGGCTTCGCACACGACCGATTTGAAGCTGTACATTTTGGAGGCCTGGACTTTCTTGAACGAGCCGTCATCCATCAGTTGGAACGTTGAGATTGGGCCGCGGTTGCGTCGATCGTGCATTTGATTGAGTGTGTAGTTGCCGCGCTCGTGCTTGTAGCCCAGCGCCTTGCAGACCAGCTCCGCCTTTCTGTCGACCTCCCCGCTCTCGGGCATCTCGAGATCCGCGTCGGCCGCGGATGAGGCGAAGACGATGGACTTGCCGGAGTAGGATTCGATCTCGACGGTCTGAGAGGAGGCCACGCCGCGCTTTTTAACGGATTTTTTGGCGAACGCCACCGACGTGAGCAAACAAAAAATAATGACGTATCTCATGGGCACCTCTTACTGAGCGCCGGCAAGACCAATGAAGTCTCGCAGGTATTGTTTTTCTTGGGTCGTCAAACTCCGTGGCCCCATGGGCATGTGCCCGCGAGCGCCTTCCGGCTTGTTGATGCGATTGATGATGGAGGCGCCGAGGCCGCCGTTCGGGAACCGGCTGCTACTTCTAATTTCTTCACGAAGCGCATCGAGGTTATTAAACGGAATCTTAGGGGCACCCGCCGCACCCGAAGTGTGGCAACCACTGCAGCCCATGAGCACGGGACGCGCGTTCTGATCCACTTGGCTTGCGGCGATGGTGACCATGGAGGCGGAGAAACCTTCCAGCGTGACTGGCAAGGTTGAGGTTTCACAGTTCGTGACATAGGTCTGACGAATCTCTTGGGGCTGCGAATCGAAGAAGACCTGGCGCGTGCGCTCGGCGAGTTGTTCGCAAGAGAGGCCTTCGTTATTGTCGAACGCTCCCCCCGAAAGATTGAGAACGTCGGCGAAGCTATAGGTTCCCGGATCGATGGTCATCGACCAGTTCGCGACCTGCACACCGAGGGGTTCGAGCAGGTAGCGCAGGGCCGCGAGCGGCTGGGCGTTGCTGTCAACTTCGCGGTTTTCCATCTCACCGCGGCGGTTCACTTCTGTCTCCACCATCGCGAGGATCTCGGCCTCCGCGAGCTGCGGATTCTCCTGGGCGAAGAGGCGCTGGAAAGTCTGGCGCTGACGACTCGCTTTGTCCTCCGCCACACTTTGTTGAAGCACGCCGGTGCGCGCTTCGAGGGTCCGGTAGTCCGGGATGCCCTGACGACGGAAGTAGCGATCGGTGTACTCGCGCGCTTCCGCTGGGAGGATGGTGCTCATGTCACAACCCATCACCGCTGCGGGGATGGCGTATTTTACGTTTTCATAGAAAGGCGTCTTCTTCAAATTCTGCGCGATTCGACAAAAGTTCAAACGGCTCGATTGGTCGAACATGGAAACGCCGGGGCCATCGAAGTTGTCGTAATCGGGAATGGCGAACTCGCCGTCTTCACGCAGCGTTCTCTCGAGATCCTCCGACGAGATTCGCGGAGTCAGCGCTTCCAAGCGTGGGTTGCGCTCTTCTCCTGGGATCGGCGCGCCTTCCATCTTTTTTAGCAACGCGAGGTAGCGGCGAGCTTCTTCCGAATCGTTGAAGAGAGTATCGCGGTTGAACGGAAGCTGCCCTTGCCAGAAGTTGTAGGTGTCCCAGTTCGGACGCGCGTTCGACGAATCCAGCACCTTGTCACCGAGGGCCCCTTGCACGTACTTGAGATCGCCGTTCATGTCGACGGTGTCGCCCGTTCCGACGGCGCTCCCGTGGCAGTTCAAGCACGACGCCGGGTTTTGTTTGACCGTCGGGCGCTTCTGCGCTTCGGTCATGGTCGCTGGGTTTTTAAAGGGATCTTCCGATGGAAAGTCGACTTCGTAGAAATCGTAGCGCGCTTCCGGACCGTTCCAGACGATGAACTCCACTTTCTCCGTACCGCGCAACTTATCGTCGCGGCCGTGGCCCGTGAAACTCGCCATCACGCCCGCGTTGCGCGACTTCATCAACACGCGCGGATCTTCGTAGGTGGATTCTTGGAAACTGCGACTGTCGGTCATGAGGGCGAAGTTACTGCGCATGCCTTCCGGCAAGAGCTTGATAAAATCGGCCACGTTGGTGGGCACTGACGTCGAAGGGTTGCGGATATTTTTGAAGAGATCGATCACCGCATCGCGGTCGGCCTTGTCAGGGTCAGGACACGAGTTCGAGTCGCCGCTATCAAAGTCTTGTGCTCTCGTAGGAGTTGCTATTAACGTGGAGCCCACTATAATAAGTCCTAACAAGCCAACTCTAATCATGAGTTCCCCAATGAAACTTTTTTTATTCTTCTATCTTAGCTTGACCTTACCCATTCAGGTGCAAGCCTCTGATATTATCGACAAAAACCACCTTAAACTTGAGCAACCTAATAAAGAACACTACGGGACCTACGTGGCCTTCGTGGGTGCTGCAAAGAAAGGGAATATCAAAGCGTTACAGTCCCTTTTTCACTATTATAAGAAACCTTTAGATTCGTACTACCGTACCAAACTGACCTACGACCTCTTTGGGGTTTTCGCCCAGAAGCCGGAATTTTATGTGAAGACCGCAGATCAGTACTTTAAGTCTGAGGTCTGCGCCTACTCGACGCTGGTATCGGAGACGGAAGAAAATAAAATGTATCAAGTTGAATACGTACTGACCGAAGCTAAACTGAAAAAACAGCTCGACCGGTTCCAAATGCTGAACAAGAAAAGTGCTGATGAGTTGAAGACGATACAAAGGGCGTGTTTCTAAGATGCGCTTCCTCTTTTGTCTTTTTCTCATCGCTTGCCAACACAAAGACAAACCGGCGATTGAGGTGACCCAGACGACGCAGGCCTATGGCCTTGGATCCTACACAGATTTAGAAATCACTTACTCCGCAAAATCCCCGACCTGTGAAATCTCCTGGACCGCCATGAGACAGCGGGACAAGAGCTCTCCGCAACACGTCTCTTTGCAATTTCGTCAGGTCAGTTTTCCGTGCGTTGAAAGTTTCGAGCAGCTCAAGCCGTATCACGAAGCGATTCTCACGCAACTCTTCAAGGAGTTTTCGCCGCAGACCGTGAAAGGGGTCTCCACCGGAGGCCTCAAGACGCTCAATCCCACCGGAGAATGGAACGAGATCGTCGCAAAGGGCTCCATCTTGATGCCGGAGTGGCAGGACTACCGGCAGAACTACCCGAAGCACAAATCACAGCTCTCCACCAATTCGCTGCTGGAGCTCCTCATCAAACAATACGCCCCCCACGCAGAATTCAAGCAGATGTTCCTTGGCCACAAGGTGAACCTCGAACTCGAGGGAGTGGAAAAAGTTTTCACCGACACCGTTGGTAAAGAGCGGGTTCTCACGGATGCCGGTGTCATGTGGTGGAAAGCTCAATGACAATTCGAGCGGCCACGATTTCTGATCTCGCTCAGCTTGCCCCACTCTTCGATGGCTATCGCCAGTTCTACCAGCAACCTACAGATGTCGAGGGTGCCACTGAATTTCTTCGTGCGCGCCTAAAAAATCAAGAATCCGTCATTTTCGTTTCGTTCGATGAGCAAGAAAAACTCACGGGCTTCGTACAACTCTATCCAAGCTTCAGCTCCGTGGGCATGCGGACGACTTGGGTGCTGAACGATCTCTTTGTTTCACCAGCTTATAGAAAGATGAAATACGGAGAAGCTCTACTTCTGCGCGCCATGGAATTCTCTCGTGAAAGCGGTGCACGAAATCTTTCTTTGCAGACTGCTCTCACGAACGCAAATGCTCAAGCACTCTACGAGAAGCTTGGGTGGAAGCGGGACGTGAAGTACTATACCTATTACTTCTTTCATTGAGTTGGGTTAAGGTTAAAGCACTCATACCTGGGAGCTTTACGCATGAAACTTTTCTTCACCACCCTCCTTGTTTTTTCGAGCCTCTCGACTGCTGCGAGCATGAAAGAATGCCGCACCTACAGCACTGAGGTCCTGAGCAACGCCGTCACGGAAGACCCCAAGGCCGGCAACGAAACGCATCCCTACCGCATGGATCGCGATGAGAAGAAGTCTCTCGACTTCATCAAGAAGTTCGACGTCAAGAAGCTCGGCTTCAAACTCAACAAAGAGGCGCGCTTGAACATTCTCAAGGACTGCAAGCAGCTCGCGAACAAAACGGCAGCGGATGCGTTTTGCAATAACTCGTTCGAGATCTTCAACTACTTCCGCGCGCTGACGTACGGGATGAAGCACTACGGCTGGAGCCCCGCCACGATCACGCTCGCCAAAAAACAAATCGAATCCTACGTCAGCGAGGTCGCTGCCACCGAACCTTCCTTGCTCGACACCATGCTCGCGGCGAACGTGTTAGTCGAACTCTCCGGCACGGGTCACGCCAAGGCGCTGGACTCGAAAGCGCTGGCGAAGCTCAACGCGGACCTCGACCTCGCGAACCTCGAGCTCAAGAAGAGTGCCACAGAACGCAGCGGCCCCATGAACTGCAAGGACTTCCAAGCGATCGCTGCGCAAGAGATGAAGCAGAACGTGGTCTTCAGCAAGCGACTCCTCGCCTTGAACAAGTTTTAGCCATGAAGTTTTTTTATCTTCCGCTGCTCGTCCTCGCGGTGAGCTGCGGCCACAGCTCCACAACAGGGTCTGCGATGAACATCCAATTTTTTGATTTCCCTTCTCGCATTGAAGGCGCCGTGTCCGTCGAGGCTTTTTCAGGTCTCACCTACGAGGGGCAAAGTGCCGAGGGTGAGTTCATTTTCTGGTCGCACACCGACCGAGGCCCCAACGCCGAAGCCGATAAAAAGAATCAGCGGCCATTCGTGGATCCGAATTTCCAGCCCCGACTGACGCAGTTCAAGGTCCACCCCGACCGGCCCTTGGCGACTTACATGCAGACGGTCTATCTCACGCTTCCTGACGGAAAACCGATGACGGGCCTTCCGAACGTGGTCCCCTCGAAGGGCCGCATCGGAGACGAGACACCCGTGACCCTCGCAGGCGAGACGCTGGCGCTTGATCCCATGGGCATCGATCCCGAAGCGATCTGCTTTGCGGGTGAACACATCTGGTTGGCGGAAGAATATGGTCCCTCCCTCTTGAAGTTTACTCGCCAGGGTAAGTTGGTGACTCGTTACGTGCCTCAGGGCCACTACCTCAACGAGCGACGCCCGTCGTACGTGAAAGACATTCTTCCTGCCGAACTGCTGACGCGAAAGATGAACCGTGGCTTCGAAGGCATGACCTGCCTCGCTGGAAAAATCTACACCGCCATCCAGAGCCCCCTGCCGGCCGATGAGAAAAACATCCTCATCACGGAGTTCGATCCCTACGAAGAACGCGTTACCCGGAGTTTCTACTACCCGCTCGAATCCATGGACGCCGACAAGATCGGAGACCTCGCGCACACCAACGGAAAGCTGCTGGTGCTCGAGCAAAACAGCAAGACGGGCCCGGACAGCTTTCATCGCATCTACGAGATCGATCCCAACAAAACCGCGCAGAAAGGTGTCGCCACAAAAAGCCTGTTCCTCGACCTCGTCAAGGCCGGCTATGATTTTGCGGACAAGGTTGAGGGCATGATCATGATCGACGAAAAGCAGATCGCCATCATCAACGACAACGATTTTGGACTGGTGGGCACCATCGATCCGAAGAGTAAGACAGCGGTGATTGATCCGAAGAAAAGATCGCGGTTGGCGATCATCAAGCTCGACTAGGGCGTCTTTTTCCAACAGGTGTTGTTCGTCGTCGTGCAGTAGCCGACGACATGCTCACCCTTCCAGCAAACCTGAGTCGTGCCGTGATTCGAGTAGGCCGGCGCGCGAAAGACTCGTTCGCACTCCCCGTCGCCTTCGCTCAGGTAGACTTTGTCTTTCGTGTATTTCTCGAACTCGTCTTTCGTCAGGCCCACCTGCGCATAGCGGGTCGCGGTCTCCGCGCGCAGCTGCAGTAGCTCCGTCACTTCATCTTCCGTCACGTGCTCTTGCTCTCTGAGCTCGTCCTGCCGTGACACGCTGGAAAGGTACTGAGCTTTGACGGTCTCGTACTGCTTCTCAAGTTGCGAATCGATCGACGCCGTGACGGCACAGTCTTGGTGTTCGCGGTCGTAAACTAAGACTTCGACGTTGAAGGGGATGCGCGGGAAGAGCGGGTACTCTTTCTTAATGTCTTCTTCCGCCTTGATGACCGCGAGCTCACAGGACTTCTCTTTCGAGAGCTCACTCGAGCCGGCGATGCGACGGTAGTAGACCTTATCGCCGTGGAAGACCTTGAGGCTTTCCTCGCCGCTACGGACGGCTTCAACCCACGCCGGTCGCTCAATCACTTCAAGGACTTGGTGAGCGCAGGAGACCGCAAATAGCAGTGGAAGAAGCAGTTTCATGTCTGCTTATCGGCCGCTGAGTCCCATTACTTGAGTTTATCGGTCAGCGCCGTAAAGCGTACTTAAAAATCACCTTCAGGTAGCGCGGCGGCACACCACGGGCGAGGGCGGCCATCCGAATGGAACAGTAGAAGCTCACACCGAAGTTCATCACGCCCATGACTGCGACACTTGTCATCATCGACAAGATGGTGGGCCAAAGGTCGAGCGACCACGGCAGCGAGCTCAGTCCTAGCGTGATAGTTCCTGCGGCGAGGGTGACGTGGCGAATATCAAGCGGCAGCCCCGTGAACTTTCCGAAGATAAGTGGAAATGCGAGGAGGAACGCGATGGCGAGGTTACCGGCCGCAGCTCCCATCATCGATGCAAAGTTCGACGTGAACTTACGCGTTTTTTCTCGGCCCAGGTAGGAATTCAAGAACGAGCTCTCGTTGAGCATCTGCGGAACGTTCCGGAACACGATCCAGTTCTCCACCCATCCCGACGCTACGCTCGACATCCACAGCAAGACGCCGGTGAACGCGGCGTAGAGTGCGGTGCCACTCGTGAAGAGACCGTGGTTGGAAATAATTTTCTGCGCATAGCTCTCGGACACGAGATGGTGGCCGCTCAGGAAATAGTAGCTCCAGTCCAGCGCAAGCACGCTCGGGATCACCCAGAGAAGGTTGCCAAGGGAAGCGATGAACTGGGAGAAGGCAATTTTCTTTACTTCATTCGAGACGTCACCCAGCTCTTTCGTCTTCATGAAGTCTTCGAATTTTCGCGACAGTGCCGAGGCGGTGAACGCGGGTTGCTTACTCGACAGGGCCAGGTGCCAGCGTTGCATGAGAAGGAAGCCCAAGGCGTAGTTCGCGAAGTAGAAGAGGCCCTCGAAGAGCAAGGGAAAGCTCACGTAGCCGATGAGCACCTTGACCATCACCGTGAACGCCGTGAGGACTCCGGCCCAGGACGCGGCAAAGAAGAGTCGGCGTTTTTCTTCAGGCGTGCTGGCGATGTAATTGTCGCCCTTCTCCCCCGCCCGCTCGACGATCTTTTTTGCGAGCATGCTCATGTGTTCGCTCAGGAAGTCTTTCACGCCGAGGCGCTGGATCTCGGCCCGGATGAGGTGCCCCATGAAGTAAGCTACGATGGCGTGCTTCTCCGCCCCCATCGGTTCGCGGATGCGGATCAATAGTTCTACCCGATGAAGGAGGGCGCTCAAGCGCTCGATGTTGTAGATCAGATCGACGGAGACGCCCGAGGTTTCGGCGCGCTCACGAATTCGTGTGAGATTCAGCTGGCACTCGGCGACTTCCATTAAGATGCCGTCGTTTGAGCGGCCCGCACTGTTGATGATCTTGTTGAGGCGAACGAAGGGGGAATCGGACAGCGTCTGCGTGCGCAGTCGACGTCGCATTCCCTTTGAAACGCCCAGCGAGGAAATCTGCGCTCCGAGGATGATCAGGGCCTCGCCGATTTCTTCGCCCAGACTCTCGAGAGGGATCTGTTGCTGTGTGATGATTTCCATCATCGGCGGAAGGATGATGCCACCGGACTTTTCGAACCATTCCGCGTCGTCTTCTTCCGTGAAAATGACTTTGAAGAGTTCGGCGAGATCGCGTTCGCTGTACACGTGAGGAAGAATGCGCAGGACCAGGCGGTCGACGAGTTCTGTGAAGAACCCGGCGTTCTCGGACACACCCGTCATGCAGTACAACCGGACAGCTACGCCTTGCGCGAGGAGCTCTCTGAGGATGCTCGCAAAATAACTCTTCTCACGTTCGTGGTGAGAAAAAAATTGGACTAGGAACTTGAACCGGATGTTTTTGGAATCGATGTGGGAGATGTCCGCATCTGAGTTTTGCCGTCTCACGGGAAGCCGAATCCAACTCATCAGGTTCTTCACCGCGATGACTCGCTCGTCGATGGAGTTCTCGGGATTCATCTCTTGCAAAATGCTCGAAAGATCTGACTGAGTCAGACTAGGCCTCAGGGCTTCCTTCAAGTGCTGAATTGATTTTAGCATTCGTTAATAATCCCCATGACCATCTTGTCAGAAAACTTGCCGTCGCGGAAGAAAGCGTCGCGCAGCTGTCCTTCGAAAATAAATCCCGCTCGCTCGTAGGCCTTCAGTGCCGCCGGATTGGCACTCGACGCCGTGAGGAAGATCCGGTGGAGTTGGAGCTGCTGGAACCCAAGTTCCACGATCTGCGGCGTGACCCGAGTGGCGACGCCACGGCGCCAGTACGCCTTGTCACCGATAAGAATGAAGTACTCCCCATTTCGATCGACGCCATTCAGGCCCGCAAGACCGGCGTAACCGATGAGCTTTTCTCCGCTCTCATCGAGCACGCCCCACTGCCACACTTTTGGGTCGCTGAGGTTTTCGAAAAACCAGCGCGCAATGTCTTGTCGCGTTTTGAAAGTATGAAACTTCGTCAGTGAATAGCGGATGACTTCTGGGTCCGCGAGCCATCCATAAAACGCGTGCACATCGGCCGGTCGCAGGGCCCGAAATCCGTCCGGGCACTGCTGGTTCAGGTGGGCCTGAATCGTCTGAAGGCTTCGGGGATTGGGCGCCTGAGCGTGAAGCTCGAAGACGTGGCCGAGCAACTTCAGCTCACCGTGGGTTTGCGTGAAGCTGAGGGAGCCCTCGAGAAACTCTCGCTGCTCTCTTTCACCGCACAACATCGACTTGAAATCTAAGGGCCACGCCTTATCGCCGCGGACAACGAGCCATTGATAGACCTCACTGGGCGGTGCATCTGGTGCAAGACCGAGACGTTTGATTTCGCAAACCTCAAGCTCAGGGTGGTGCAAGTTGTAGAGAATGCTGAATTCCATGCTCTAATTTTAACCAGAGACGGCGTTCGTTGGCTTTAAGCATTTTTATGGCTAGGCTTTATTCATGAAAAACTTAATCTTCACTCTCGTTCTTGCCGCCCTCCCTCTTTTGGCTTCAGCGCAAACGCGCCTTGAAATCATCCAAATCGGCCATCCCACATTGCGGGAAATCGCTCGTGAATTGACGCTCGAGGAAATTCGTTCTCCAGAAGTTCAAACGTTGATCGATGACATGATCCACACCATGAAAAAAGCCGGTGGCGTCGGTCTCGCGGCTCCGCAGGTGAACCAGTCTCTGCGAATGTTTGTCATGAAGAGTGGGCTCAGTGTGCCTCTCACGGTCGTCATCAATCCGAAGGTCGAGTACCTCGACGTCCACGGCGAGCAAGATTCCGTGGAAGGCTGCCTTTCAATACCCGGCAAGAGTGTCCGCGTGAAGCGCTTCAAGAAACTGCACATGAGCTACTTCAATCGTCACGGCGTCTACGTCACTGAAGAAGTAAAAGGCTTCAAGGCCATCATCTCGCAACACGAGTACGACCATCTCAATGGCGTGCTCATCACCGACATCATGGAACAGATCGACGGTGTGTGGGACATGGTCGAATACGCCGACGCCCCACTCATGTAGTTTTTGGCTGGCGCCACAAGCCGAGATAGAAAAAGACGAAGACGACACCGACGAGCCCGAGGGCACGCTCGACGCCGTACTGGTCGATGCACCAGCCGAGCGCTGGGCCCAAAATAAAAAAGACAATCCGGAACATGAAGCTTTGCACGGAATTCGCCGTCGCCCGGAATTCGTTGGGCAAATGATGATTGAATTCTTCGCGCATGAGGACCTGGATGAATCCTCGTCCAAGATAGAGCCCTAAGCCTAGTGCCACTCCCGTGTAACCCGTGAGCGTGGCCATCCCGAGGTAGGCCACCACTGGAAGTGCGCAGGCGAAAAGTGTAGTCGCATGGATGCCCCACTTGCTCCGTAACGGAGCGGCCAGCTTACTCGTGATCGCCGCCGCAAGATTTCCCGCGGCCCACAGCGCTCCGAACCACGCGATGGGAATCTCCGCCCGCTGCCAGTATTTCTGCAGCATCCAAACGGCAAAGAACGTCGATAGCGCCCAGACCAGAAGATTCGTGGAGCTCCGGCGCATCTGGGGCGTCGAGGTCCAGAGATGCTTAAAGACGCGGGAGAAATTCTCTCGATGTGAGCCCGTCATCTTCTTGCTGTTGCCTTCCACTAGCGTCAGCGCGATGACTAAGGGGAACCACGCCACCGCGGCCTGCACCTGGAACGGTAGTGCAAGCGAGGTCGCGGCCAGGACTCCGCCAAGAATCGCGCCCGAGGCTTCGGAGATCAGTTGTGCGAACTGCATGTTCCCAAGAGCGCGGGCCTTGAGTGTGCGGTCGGAATTTTCGTCGAGGCTTTCGTACATCAGGGCGACGTCGGCACCGGAGATGAGACTAAAAGCGAGTGCGGCCACCAGCTCAAAGAGCACGACTTCATAAAAGGTGTGAGCGAAGGCGAGCCACGTGAAGGCCGCGGCGTAGCAGACTCCCCCCGCGATGAGTGTTTTCCTGCGGCCATGGAGATCACAAAAATACCCACTGGGAATCTCGAAGAGCGCGACGGCGAGCGCGAAGATCGCCTGCACGGTGAACACGTCTTGCATGGTGAAGCCGTGGCCTTGGAAGTACGGCACCCATACGGGAAGCGACACGAAGAACATGGTGAAGAAGCTGAAGAAATAAAGCTTCGGAACGTTACGGCGCATGGACTTGGGATTGTACCCACGCCCAGATTTCCGGCGTGAGGAGCTGCACGAAAGAGACGTCGTTCAGGTAGCCACCCCAGCCATACTCGCGGCCAGTGTGCACACCGATCAAGCGCATGCCCTCGGGAAGATTTTGATAGACCGGACCGCCTGAATCACCCAGCACTCCCAGCGCATCTTGCACACGCAGAGATGTGCCCTGGATCAGCTGCGGGAAAGACGTGAGCCACGTGCGGATGTTCTTGCCTTTGCGGCCACCGTACCCGATGCGTTCGCACTGGTTGGTCATGTCGAAGTTTCCGTGGAGCGCGTAGCTCACATCGTTGATCGGTTGCGCGAGGAAAAGGAGGCCCACGTCCACACTGAGTCCGGGCGCATTGCCGTCATAGTTCGGGTGAATCACCGAGCGAATAGAATCCACCCAGTGAGTCGCATCACTCATGGTTTGAGAGGTCGTCGAGCGTGAAGATTTGAGGCCCACTAAACAGTGGGCGGCCGTGAGGACGACAGTCGGGCGAATGAGCACCCCGGTGCAAACTGTCTGTGAGCTCATCTTCTTAACTTCGATGCCCACCGTCGCGTTGAAATCGTCCCAGTTCATGTTTTTCTCCTTCGCCTGAGCGGTCAGAGAGACCATGAGGAATAGCATTAAGAGTGCCTTCATGGGGGCAGCCTACCATAACGCATTCGCTTCGGTGACAGGAATTAAGGATTCACCTAATATTAGGTGTATATACGCAAGGAGAGCGCCATGCCTGTCATCTTGTCTCTTATTCTACACATTTTCAATCTCGCACACGCGAGCACCGACGCCCTCAAGATGGTCCCCGGCGGAAAAATTTTGTCGCAGAAACCGGACGAAATCCAAGTCACCACGAAGGCCGGCACCGTCGTCGAGATCGGGCTGGACGCTGACGGTGAGATGGAAGAAGCCAGTGGTAGCGCCGCCGACAAGGGCGACGTGTTTGAGCCGGGGCAAAAAATGATCTCACTCAAAGGCGCCGTCGACGTTCTCAAGAAAGCAGGTAAAACACTGCAGGGCGAATGGACCTTCGAAGAAAACGAAGAAGGTGACTGGGTCTATGATTTAGAAGGCGTGGAGAAGAAAGCCGCCGTTGATTACATCGTCAACGCAACCAACGGCAAACTCCTCAAAACTGAGATCGACGAAGCTACTGAACCTTAACCTTGTAGCCGGCCGCTTTAAACAACTCGACCAACGAAGCGGCGTCGGGTTTATCCGCAAAGCGCACTGCCACCACTACTTGGGCCGCGGTAATTTTGATGTCTGCGAGGTAGATCGCGTGACGGAGGCCCTCGCGCCGAATAACTTTCGCCACATTCTTTTTAATTTCTTCCGGAGTCTTTGTCGGGAACGCGCTCGCACTGAACACGAGGGACAGTGTGGTGGGTACCGGCGTCGGCTGGACGGTCTGCTGACGGGTGATCTTCTCGACGATGCGAGCATCTAAGAACGGGTTGCCGTAGCCGTTGTAATCCTGAATCGGATTCGTCGGCAGCCAGATGAAGTCCGGGTGCGTGCCATTGAGCTCGTCCGGCGAGAAGTTCCTAGAATTCTCTTGGTGCTCCCACAAACCAGCGCCGATCATGCGACCCGCGGAGATAACTTTCAATCCGTCAGCGGAGGCCTTCACTGGCCCGTCGAAGTTCAAGCGGAACGCGAGGTAGCGGCCTTCGTAGTCTTGGCCCAGGTGCTCGACCTCTTCGTCGTCACTGATCTTGGTAATATCAAACGGCTTACTGACGTGCCCGGCCGGTGTTCCGAGGTCGTTCGCCCAGAAAAACTTCATGCGGGTTTTCACGGACCAGTACGACTGACTCCCCTCGCGAACTTCGACGATGTCTTCCGCGCGCAGCGGGAGAATGCGGTAACCCACCACGGGTTGGTTCCACACTTCGTCGCCCGTGAAGCGGTCCACCACGAGGCCGGACTTTTCAGCCCCGAGGGTGTTGGTAAGAATCAAGAAAAACGCCCGTGGAGTCACGTCCCAGAACTTGCGATAAGAATCGGTGGGACGATCGTGATCGTGAACCCAGGCACCGTTCTTCTTGCTCTTGTCAGTCCAACCCGCGTTGAGACTTCCCGACGAGAGCCAGAGCTCGGTCAAAATACCTTTCTGATCCGCCACGCTGAGTGTGCGCGCTCCGACCTTCACGGAACGCGTGGGCTCCGCTTCTTTCACGGCCGCGGCCGCCCATCCGTTGCAATGGCCCCACCAGCTCTCGCAGGAAGACTTCGTCTCGCCGGAGTAACCGTCGCAGCTGTGATTTTCTTTTTCCCAGTCGTGCGCCTGACCACCCAGATTGCCGAGGGCATCGTAGGTCTGCATGGGTGACTTACCATTGCTGCTCTGGTCTCCCGCCGCATCCAACTTCACGGCCGTGCCATGACTTCCGTAAGGAAAGAAACTGCCGGCCCAGGGAGTCAGTTTCGGCTGGGCCACGCGGTACTTGTTATAGATATCTTTGAAGTTGTTTTGGTAGATCTCAAAGTTCCCGGTGTCTTGGGCCCACGAGGAAAGAGACACCGCCAGGAGTGAGAAGAGTAAGGTTTTCATTGCGCACCTCCGACAACGAGCGGCTGGGTGACGGAGATAAAGCGGGCGGTCTCCGAGAAGCTTGGCCAGGGAAGATCCCGACACCAGCCAATCTTGGCGTTCGCACCATACTCGTCCTTATAACTTGCAACACCGCCTTGGCACTGTGGCATAGAGAACGATTTCAAATGATGGCGACGGATTTGGTAGAGCGCGACACCATCGATCGAACTGAAGCTCTGGGCGGGACTCCCACTCACAAATGAGGATTTTTTTGCTGGTAGATCCACTGGGAAGAGTGAGAGTCCAGAGAAGCCGGCTGCCTCATCACTGTTCACCATACGCACGGTGCGAACGGCACTGGCGGTCTGATAGATTACCCGATCCGTGGCATGCACTTGATAGGCATCATCAATGAAGAGACGAGTCATCAAGACATCGTCACGCTTGAGACGCGCGCGATCGAGCTGACGAAGACGTTTATCGGTAAATTCGAGAATGGCACAGCGACGATCTCCGTCAGCGAGATTCGCAGCAAACGCCTGGGCAGGCTTGAGATTGGCAAAGAGACCCCGCAGAAGAAACTGCTGACACGGATTTTCCGCTACCACCGATACTTCGAAGGCCTGGGGTTTACCTAAATAAGTATCTTCCCCGTCCCACGACTTGCGCGTTTGATTTGATAACTTGGGAAACACATACACTTCAAATTTTCCGGGCTTCACTTTATTCAAGTCGCTCAAGCGAGCACCGAGCTCCGTGGCCGGCGATGCAGGCGCGCGTCCGTCACTCTCCAGCTGAGCGAGAACTTCTTGGTGCGCGAGCTGCGTGGCCGCATTCTTTTGCGGACTCCAAACCGATGGCCCATGGGCACACCCAGCAACAATCAAACCCAGCATTAAACTTAAACGCATGCATGCCTCCTACGACACACCTAGCATGTCGCGAGGGGGGATTTTTCGCAACTTAAGGGAGCAACAGGTAAGAATGGATTATTCCCGACGAGACCGATCAGAAACCGACGAAGAAGCCGTTGTTCTGCTCCGCCAAGATTCGCAAGAATTGATAAGGTTTCGCCGTCTTATCGTTGAGGACTTCCTCGCCGACGCCAATTGTGTTGATCTGGATTTTTGTCAAGCGATTGAGGCCCACGACGTGACTGAGCAGGTCGTAGATGTCGTCCTTCAGCGCCGACTCGTGCAAGCTAGGTTCACCATCCGTGAGCAGGACGATGTCACTCACATCGGCGTACTCCTTAAACACGAAGTTCAGCACATCCCGCGTCGGCGTCGCCCCCAGCGGTTTGAGTGCGTAGATGAAGTCGAAGATGTCCAGCTTCGCTTCGCGGTTGAGCGGCTTCAATGTCTTAAAGAGCGGACGGTAGGCGCTGCGACGACCGTTCGGGAACTGCACGATGTCGACGTTGTAACCCACCGGCATCGACGTGATCAGCATCTTGAGACCGGCCTTCACCTGCCCCATGCGATCTTCCGTCACCATCGACAACGACGTGTCGATGATGAAGACGATGTTCTTTCCCTTGAACTTGAAGCCCACTTCTAGGCCCTCGCCCTCGTCGGTCTTCGGCTCCGGTTCGGGCGTCGAAGCGATCTGCGCTTTGAGAGTTTCATTTTCCGAGATCGCGTCTTGCGCCATGTTCTGCAGCTCGCGGAGCTTGTCGAGCTCGGACTTGAGCTGCGCGATCTGGGCGTCCTTGGCCTGCGTATTTTTGAGCTGCTCTTCGAGCTTCTTCTCGAGCGGGTTCGCCTTCGGCACGGCCACGTATAAGATGATCACGGCGCCCAGCGCTCCCGAAATGATATCGAGGAACGAGAGGTTGAAGGCGTTAATCTCGCGGCGTCTCGCCATACTAGCTCAGCTCGATTTTATTGATGAAGTTCTCGATGACGAACTCCTTGAGGTCAGAGTGCAATCGGTCACTCTGCTCTTGCATGTCGTGCAAGTACCACATGATGATGATCGATAAGATGAGCGCGACCAGTGTGGTATCGAACGCCACGGCCAGCGCTGTCGTGATGGCATCCATGTCGCCGGAATTCGCAATCGCCAGTGCCATGGAGATACCGATGACGGTTCCGATGAAGCCCAATGATGGAATGACCCACACCAAGTAGCGAATCACGGATTGCTCGGATTCTGCTTTATCCTGATAGATCTCCACTTGGATCGAAACGATGTCGATGAGCTCGCCCATGTTGTCGGCGCTCCGAAACTTCGTGCAGGTTTTTTTCAGGAGATCGATGAGGATGAAATTATCCTTGCGCGCGAGCTCGACGAGTTTGAACTTCAAATTGTTGATGTCGCTCGGAAGAAAGACGTTTTTCTCATTGGTGGGAATGACGTTCATCCCGAAGGCGCGGCGCTCGCGGTAGATGCGGCGAATTTTTACGCGACAGTCAAACAGCGCGAGGAAAAAGGCGAAGTAGGTCAAAGCTTGGACATAGCCGCCACCCATGACATCGCCACCTAAAAGCAGCATGATACGGCGAACGGCAGAGCCATCTGGCGCTACTGCGTACCCCATAGCACAGGCCACCATAATGCTTAGAGTTATGAAGCCCGAAAGGGAAAGGTTTTTCAGGTTTTTCATTCCGTGAGCGCTCCCGAAAAGTGTAAGATGCCCCTGATTATAGAATGAGGTAACGCATGAAAAGAATTGAAATCCAGTCAGAAGCGGTCGAGAAAATTAAAAAATTCACCGTTACGGACCAAGTTTTAGGATTTGGTAAGTACATGGCGCCCATTATGGTGATCGCTGAATACAAAAATGGCGCGTGGGGCAAAGCAACACTCATGCCCTACGGTCCACTTCAGCTCGATCCCTGCGCCAAAGTTCTTCACTACGCGCAAGAAATTTTCGAAGGCCTCAAGGCCTATCGTCATCCGGAAGGCGACATCACTCTCTTCCGTCCCGAATTAAACGCTCAACGTTTCAACTTCTCCGCGAGCCGCATGGCCATGCCGGAATACCCCGTGGACATGTTCGTGGAGGCCTGCGAAACCATCACGGCCTACTCGCGCAACATCGTGCCCAAGCGCCTCGGTGAATCACTCTATCTGCGCCCGTTCATGATCGCTTCAGAAGCGGGGCTAGGTATTAAACCATCTAAAGAATTTATCTTCGGAGTCGTGGCTTCACCGTCTGGGAATTACTTCTCAAGCTCGAGCGTGAAAGTTTACGTCGAACGCGATGAAGTCAGAGCGGCCACAGGTGGCATCGGGAACGCAAAAACCGGCGGCAACTATGCCGCCTCACTACGCTCCTACAAGCGCACTTTGGAAGAAGCCTGCGATCAAACCATGTGGCTCGACTCGAAAGAGCATGCTTACGTGGAAGAAATGAGCGGCATGAATTTTTTCGCGGTCATTGATGGTGTATTTACCACGCCTCCGCTTTCAGACAGTATCCTCGCGGGCGTTACCCGCCGTTCACTGATGGAGCTCGCGCAACGCCGTAAATGGTCAGTGGCCGAAGAACGCATTCACCTCGATGACCTGATCGCAAAAATTAAATCCGGTGCATGTACCGAAGCCTTCGTCTGTGGAACGGCCTCCGTTCTCGTCCCGATCGCAAGTCTTAAGTTTAAAGACGGCACCACGATTCATCTTCGTGATCCAGACGGAAAACTGTGCCTCGAATTAAAAGATGAGTTGATCGGCGTGCAGGCCGGACGAGTGGATGCGCCCGAGGGATGGCTTCACCCTGTTCCGGTCATTGAATTTTAATTGAATTGAAAAAGAAAGGGCCCCGAAGGGCCCTTTTTATTTGCGCTAGATTAACCGAAGCTAGGAAGCAGCTCGAAACAAATGATCGCAACGAGGGTCGGATACAGGGCACCTTTCAAAAGACCGAGCGGTGAAATGTTTCCGCCGTCGAAGCTCGCCTTCAAGATACCGTAACCCGCTGGGTTCGGAGCGTTGGCGATAACGGTCAAACCACCACCGGTCACAGCTCCGGCCACCAAGAAGTACTTCGCGCTATCACTCAATTCAACCAATGATCCGAGGTACGTCAAAGCGGCGTTGTCTGTGATCGCGGTCAAACCAGTCGCACCGAAGAACAACGCTTGGTCCGAGAGACTTGAAATCAATGGCTGCAACCACCACTGCTGCAAGGATCCGAGGACGATCAAACCGCCGAGGAAGAAGCCGACCATCAAGGACTCCTGAATCTTCACGCGCTCGTCTTGGTACTCGCCCGTCACTTTCATGAAACCTAAGAAGAAGAGGAACATGCCGAGGAAAGCGACCATGTGGTGGGCGGTCAAAACGACGAAGGCCAAGAAGAGAAGATGGCACAAAGTCACCCATACTGGCGGATGCATCTTCGCGCCGGTTTCAGCGCGCAGTTGGAATTCGCCAGTGAGCTCTTTTTTGAACCAGAATGTGATGGTCAGAGCGCTGATGATACAAGCGATCGCAGCTTTGTAACCAAAAGATCCTGCCATGTGAGCTATGCCCCACCCCCACTTACCAGCAACCATCAAAACGGGAGGTGCTGCGAAGTGCGTGAGTGTTCCGCCGATAGAAATGTTTACGAACAGCAATCCAATCGTGGCGTACTTGAACTTCGTCGACATCTCGCGAGAGAAGAAATTCTTCTGGAGAATCAAAGCCGTCACGGTCATCGCCGCGGGCTCGGTAATGAATGAACCGAGCAAAGGGCCTACGATGAGAGCTGTGACATAGAAGGCCATTTTGCCAGGCAATGGAACCAGCTTCGCAATGACAACGATGAAGGCTTCTGCGAGCTTAATCACCGGACGCGTTGCCGCCATCGCCATGATGACGAAGACGAACGCCGGTTCTGTGAAATTCAAACTCTCGAGGTAAGGAATCGGGCGGCCCAGGCCTTCAACAGACGCCATGAAAATCAAAAAGACCGCGGCCCACATTCCAAAGACGGCTTCAACTTCCGCAAGGAAGTGGAAGATGTTCTCTCCCATGGACCCCTCTGGGTAGTGGTGAGCCATTTCAGAAAACTTTGACACGAGAAACGTGTGCAGAATGGCGAGCGCGAAAATAACGGTGGCGCCAACCTCCACGATTGATGGATTCATTCCCTCTCCTTGGAAAAGATTTTCTCGATTATAACGTGATTAGCTAAGCTGGCGTAAAAAAACGAACCTGATCGCGGTGATCAGCCATCTTTACCAATCGAGTTCACCGGACAAGCGTCGATCTGCTCTTGGCAGAGTTCGATCTCTTTCGGATTAGATGGCTGTTTTTTAACGTAGGCATTTCCGTGATCATCTTCCGCGAAAAATTCGGGCGCACCAGAGTAGCAAACGTTGCAAGCAATGCAACCCTCTCCCCCGTCATCATCCGGATCGGTGCAATAGAACGCGCCGGGCAGGTTTTTTTCGTGCTTCTTCTTGGGGTTCGCCATGATTACTCCGGACATGCTAAAGTGTGGTTTTAATATAGAGAGGAAGGCCGCTGTCGACAAGTCTTCCTGATGTTCCTAGCTGCGCGTCAAGGATTTATCTATGTCTGAAATTTTGCAAAAAGCACGGGCCTGGTCCCAACATCCAGCCATCCGGCCTGAGCACCAACGAGAAATTCTCCAGCTCATCGAACAGCTCCCCTCCTCTGAGGTGGAACTCCATGAACGCTTCTACCGGGGCCTCGAGTTCGGCACGGGTGGCATGCGTGGCATTTTGGGCATGGGGGAAAACCGCATCAACCGCTACACCGTGCAACGGGCCGCTCAGGCCGTTGCCCAGACCTTGTTAAAGCATTTTAAGGCCGGAGCGAGCATCGTAGTTTCTTACGACTGCCGCCACGGCTCCCGCGAGTTCGCCGAGGAAACTCTCTGCGTGATGGCCGCCCACGGAATCAAAGGGCGCATCTTTCCCGAGCTCACACCGACGCCGATGCTTTCGTTTGCCATCCGCCACTACAACGCCCAGGGCGGAGTGATGGTCACCGCCAGCCACAATCCGCCGAAGTATAACGGCTACAAAGTTTTCTGGAACGACGGCGCCCAGGTGGTGTCACCGGTGGACAAAGAGATCATCGCCGCCTACGACGCCCTCACCGATTGGTCGCAGCTGCGCTCGATGCCGTTGAGCGACGCCCGGGAGAAGGGATTCGTGCAAGACACCGACCTCGGTGTGAACGAGGCCTTCTACAAGATGATCGAGAAAGACGTGATCCTCGATGGGCAAATGTGCCAGGAACATGGCCGCGAGTTAAAAATAGTCTTCACGCCTCTCCACGGCACCGGCCTCGTCCCCTGTGAAACCATCGTGCGCCGGCTCGGCTTCTCCGAGATCAAAACCATCGCTCTACAGTCGAAGCCCGATGGAAATTTCCCCACCGTAAAATTCCCGAACCCGGAAGACCCAGCGGCGCTGAAGCTCGCCGTCGATGAGATGCTCGCAGCGAAAGCGGACATCGTGTTTGGTACGGACCCAGACGGCGATCGCCTCGGTGTCGTCGGCAATCACAAAGGCACGCCCTACTACATCAACGGAAACCAGCTGGGTGCCTTGTTCCTCCACTACGTCTTCACCACTCGTCAAAGACTCGGGACACTTCCGAAGAACCCGCTCGTAGTGAAAAGTATTGTGACTTCGCCCGTGCAGGACACCATCGTGCAAAGCTTCGGCGGCACGATCATGGCGACCCTCACGGGCTTCAAGTGGATGGCGGATCTGATTCGTCGTCTCGAAGAGCAGAAATCGCCGCTCAACTTCGTCTTCGCCTCCGAGGAATCCTTCGGCTACATGCCTCACAATTCGTCCCGCGATAAGGACGGCGTTTCCGCCATGGCGCTCATGTGCGAGATCGCGCTTCACTACAAGCGCCGGGGCATGGATTTGGTCGATGCCATGGACGAGATCGCCGAGAAGTACGGCTTCTTCCACGAGATCCTCGTCTCCTTAGATTTCGAAGGCATCGAAGGCGCCAAGAAGATCGATCGCATCATGAACCACTTCAGAGAACACAACAAGAGCGTCGACGGCCATGCCGTGGCCTCGTTCATCGACTACAAGAAACCCGACAGCGGCCTGCCGGCGAGCAACGTGCTCGGTTTCACCTTCACCAATGGGGATCAACTTTTCCTGCGTCCCTCGGGCACGGAGCCGAAGATCAAGTTCTACGTCATGGTCTCGGAAAAAAATGGCGCGCTCGCGGAGAAGAAGAAGCTCGCTCAGGCGAAGACCGACTCGTTCCAGAAGTTCATCCTCAAAACCTGCGAGGCCCTATGAGCGTCGACGCCATCGTTCTCGTCAGCGGAGGCATGGACTCACTGCTGTGTGCCGCCGAAGCCGTCAAAGACAATGACAGCGTCGCCTTCTTGCACATGGACTACGGTCAGAAGACATCCTTGCGGGAGCAAGAGAGCTTCCACAAGATCGCCGACCACTACGGCATTCCACTCGCGCAACGCAAAGTCATCAACGTCAGCTTCCTGCGCCAGATCGGCGGCAGCTCGCTCACCGATGACAAGATTTCCGTGAAAGACTTCGCCGGTGACTCGGACGCGGTCCCGGATAGCTACGTGCCGTTCCGCAACTCGATTATCCTCTCGCTGGCGGTCTCTTGGGCGGAAGTGCTCAAAGCCGAAACGCTCTACATCGGTGCCAACTGGGAAGACTCCCCGGGCTATCCGGACTGTCGCCCGGCCTACTACGAGGCTTTCAATGCCCTCGTGAAACAAGGGACCAAGGCCGGCAGCGGGATTCACATCGAGACACCTGTTATCCTGATGAAGAAAAAAGACATCGTGAAGCGCGGCCTTGAGCTCAAGGTGCCCTTCGAGCTGAGCTGGTCTTGTTATGCTCGCTCCGATGCCGCCTGCGGTGTGTGCGATTCGTGCGCCTTACGTTTACGTGGATTCAAAGAAGCCGGCATGGTTGATCCCATTGCCTATCACAAGGAGTGATGATGAAATTTTTGATGGTTGTAGTTCTGTGTGTACCGATGATGGCGCTGGCGCAAGACGACGGCAAAGCGGCCATGTTCCAAGAAGCGAAGAGCGACATGCTCGCCAACATCGAGGCCCGCATGGGGAACCTCAATGAGGCCAAGAGCTGCGTGAGCGCAGCCACTGACGGCGCTGCCCTGAAGGCGTGCCACGAGAAGATCCAAGCGGCGAACCGCGAACTCAAAGAAGAGATCAAGGGCCAGCGCAAAGACCTGCGTGCGAAGCGCGACGAATGGAAAGAGAAGAAAAAAGCTGAAAAAGCTGCGAAGAAAGGTAACTAAAGGAAAGGCCCCTCACGGGGCCTTTTTTAATAGAGTTGAACGAAATCACCTTCTGTCACGCTACCACCCGAATGCAAGATCGCAATCGCCCCATCCGGCCCAAAGTAATCTGATACCTCGAGCGTGCCCTTCACGTCCCCTTTGGAGACACCAATCAAAGCACCGGTTTCCGGATCGTAGATGTCTTGGCCTTCGGTGATGACCTTGAGAATATCGCCAATGTTGATGCCGCTATCGCGACCTGCGTTGACGTAGATCTTTGTGCCGATGATCTTGGCCACGCGCCCAGTCCAATCCAACTTGCCGCCGATCTGGAGCAAGCGCGGAAGGAACTTCCGAACCGCCACGCGCGTCGAGTAGCGCAGGAGGTCCTGGCGGTACGCGAGGTTTTCTTCCTCTTCCGTCACGTAAAAGCGAAAGTTGTCGTCATGGACCGAACCATCAACGGTGTCGCTCATCAGTTCTTTCGAGGAGATCACGTCGAAGACTTTGATCTCAACTTTCGTCTCCGCAAGCGCCTTGGTCTTGCGAACAAAACCGATCTCATCGGAGGCCTGGCGAATGCGTGCATCAGTGATGCGACCGAAGATCACCAAGTTCACGCCTGCCATTTTCGCTTTACGCGTGAGTTGTGCGAGTTTAACACCACCGCCCGAATAGATTTCTTTTGAGCTCCCGAAGATCTGTGCCGCTGCTGGGTCCACGAGGTAGTCCCGCGAGCGCGAGATCTCACGACGAAACTCTTCCGTCGCCTGGACGGCCAAGTCCTCGCCACCGAAAGGAGCTTCGTTGAAGAAACTCAGGAGCGCGATTTTTTTACGGATGGGATTGAAGTCTTTGACGTTTCTGGCGCCCGTCGGCTGGCCGACGCGGCTTCCGGGATCGAGCGGAGTCCGGCGATGAACCGGACCGGTGCAGGCCACAAGGATAAAACTAAGGAGCACGAGTTTCATAGTCATGGTCGATCACCTCATGGGATCCGACAGCGACTTAAGACTTCGGCGTTAGTGTAATCACTAAGTCAGCACCAGAGTCATCAACTGTCAGGGGTCCCCATTCAGATTCTAACTCTTTTACGTCTGACACTAAAGACTTGAATTTGTTGCCCTCTCCCCGGAAGAAAATCAGCACGCGGGTCTCTTTGCGATTGAAGGAATCGAGCTTCCCCTGGGCCTGCATCGGGGCACCTTTCGCTCTTATCCAATCGATTAGACGAAGGGCCTGTCCCATGTGGGAGGCGTTGACCAGTCTCACAGTCATGGAGTTGGTCAATGAGACCGACTTTCCTACTTGGTTTTTCACTTCCATGAACTTCGGAAGAACGAAGCGATAACTGTGGGAGGCCACCGCCGAGTTGAAGAGCTTCGGTTCGGTCTGACGAAGGGTCTGAGTCTCCTTCGGGAGATCGGCCCAGTGAAGGACGCGCTTAGTGTTGAGGTCTTGAAGAATCACACCACCGCCGTAGTTCATCTTCGTTTCCATGACGGTGCCGCTCAGGACTTCGCGGTCGAGCGTGATGTTCACGTTCAGCAAGAGGCCACCTAAAAACTCCGGGGCGAGGAAGTTCTGCATGGAGCGCTCATCCTGCGCGTTCCATTTCTCAAGAATTTTTTTGCAGGCCTCATCACAGAGCGCCACATCTTCGACGTCTTCCGGGAGATTTTCCTGGAACCACTTGAGCCATTCCTTCTCGATCGGAAGGGAGAAGTCTTCCTGGCGTGCAAGCTTCAGATCCTCCCACCCGAAATTCATGGGACGAACGGTGGTGACGATCCACAGACGACGGAAGGCCTTCTCGCCTTCCTGGAGCATGCGCTGGACGTGCACCGTCAAGAGGCGCTCGTCGACCTCGCCGTCGAGGCTCATCTGCCAGGTCTCGAGCTTTTCTGGATGTGCCGCGAATTTTTTTATGGCGAATTTTTTGACGAGGCCCGTGCGTGCCGCGAACACCGTCCGGTTTTTTTCTTTCTCGACTTCGATGATCGGGGTCTGCGCTTCACCGATGGTGCCGGCAGCGGTGAGCTCATCACGGCGGCGTTTCTCGATGACTTCGAACCACCGCGAGAACTTGGTCTCGAAGGCCTTATCGTAGGCGGCCACGTCGAGGTTCATGCGTTGCATGTCCGTCTTAATCAACTTCTCGAGAGCGGCCTGGAAAACTTTTGTGCGCACTTCATCTTCGGCCAATCCGGCCGGGATGGCGACTTCCACGTCGACGACCGTGGCACGCGCCACGAGCACCGGCACGAGGGCCAGCAGCATGACAATCAACGGGAGGACATACTTACTCACGCGTGGACCTCTTCAATGCGACCGTCAACGATGAAGCTCACCGAGTTATGCTGAAGCACTTCGTTGATCTTCGCCGCCATCTGGGGAGACGGTGCCACCAAGAAATTATCATCGAGCGGTAAGCGCGCACGCCCTTCCGTCGACTCGAAAATAAAATGGATCGGCACGGTACCGCGGTAGCTCAGAAGAATCTGGCGCACGCGCGTAAGCGAATGCGGATTCAACATCTCGAGTGGAAAACTCACTCTAACGGCGGTGACACGGTCATCGGCAGAATCTTTCAGTGGCGTAATTTTATCCACGATGAATTTCTTCGGGTCTTCCGAAAGACTCACGTAGCCCGACACCAACACCGGTTCGTCTCCCACGAGCTGTTCGTGCACTTCCGCGTACACGCGCGGGAAGATCAGGCACTCGATCTTGCCACCGAGATCTTCGAGGTTCAGGAACGCCATCTTATCACCCTTCTTGGTGATGATCGGCTTGAGGCCCGTGATGAGGCCTCCAAGCACCATGGGACGGCGACTCGGATCGGCGTCTTGGCCACGAGGATTAAACCCTTCGGGCTTCGCAACGGTCGGTAATGTGTGCACGTCAGCGATCGCCATGCTGGAAAGTTTCAAGAGCATGTCTTTGTAGCGATCTAGTGGATGGCCGGAGATATAAATCCCCAACAGCTCGGCTTCAGTAGAAAGACGTTCTTTTTCTGAGAACTCTTCTGACTCGTGGATGTGCAAGGCTTCGCCGCCGGTGGTGTCGGCCACGCCGCCCATGTCGAAGAGGTTGGTTTGCCCCATGCTCTTCTCTTCTTGCTTGCGCGCGCCGTAGGCGGTGATCATCTCAAGATTTTCCAGCAAGGTCTTGCGATTGTACTTCTCGCAGTTATCGAACGCGCCCACTTTTACGAGAGATTCCATCACGCGGGCGTTCACTTCTTTCGGATTCACGCGCTCGCAGAAATCAACGAGACCTTGGATCGCGCCGTTTTCCGTGCGTTCTTTGATGATGGCTTCCACCGCGCCGTTGCCGACGTTCTTGATGGCGCCCATGCCGAAGCGGATCGTGTTCCCGACGACGTTGAAGAGCCAGAGTGATTCATTCACGTCGGGCGGAAGGATGGCGATGTCGTGCTCGCGGGCATCCTGCGCGTACATCGTAACCTTATCCATGTTGCTGATCTCGGTGCCCAGCAGTGCCGCGTAGAACGCGGCCGGGTAGTAGTGCTTGAGGAAAGCCGTTTGATACGCGATCACGGCGTAGGCCACGGCGTGGGACTTGTTGAAGCCGTACTCGGCGAACTTCGCCATGAGGTCGAAGAGGTAGATGCTCTTGGCTTCGTCGAAGCCTTTGCCCATGGCGCCTTCGAGGAAGATTTTTTTGTACTTCTCCATCTCTTCAGGTTTCTTCTTACCCATGGCACGACGGAGCATGTCCGCCTGACCAAGGCTGAACCCGGCGATGATCCGCGCGATGTTCATGACCTGTTCTTGGTACACGATGATCCCGTAGGTATCTTTCAGAACCGGACGCAACTCCTCGAAGAGGTAGGTCTCCGGTTTGCGGCCGTGCTTGATTTCCACAAACTCGTCATGCATCCCCGAGCCCATCGGGCCCGGACGGTAGAGGGCGTTGATCGCGGTGATGTCGTCGATGGAGTCGGGCTTAATGCGCTTACACAAGTCTTTCATGCCCGAGGATTCAAGCTGGAACACACCGGTCGTGTCGCCGTTGCCGACGAGGCCGAAGACGGCCTGATCTGTCATGGAGATGTCTTCGATGTTGAACTTCGGATCGTGGTCGCGGCGAATGAACTTCACCGCGTTGTCGATCACGGTCAGAGTCTTCAAACCCAAGAAGTCGAATTTGACGAGGCCGATCTTTTCCGAGAAGTCTTTGTCGAACTGCACGACCTGCTCGCCTTCGCGCCCCTTGTAGAGCGGACAATAAGTGACGAGTGGTTCGTTGGTGATGATCACGCCCGCAGCGTGGATCGAGGCGTGGCGATAAAGCCCCTCGAGGCGCTTCGAGATGTGCAGGATTCGGCGCATCTTCGGATCGTTGTCTTCGAGCTCTTTGAGCTTTGGTTCTTTGTCGATCGCTTCTTGCAGCTCGATCCCGAGTTCATCGGGAATGAGCTTCGCGAGTGCGTCGGCTTCAGCATAGGGCAACGCGAACACGCGCGAGACGTCGCGGATCACGGCCTTCGCTTGCAGCTTACCGAACGTGATGATCTGCCCTACGCGCTCTTCGCCGTATTTTTTTGTAACGTACGCGATGACTTCTTGGCGGCGATCCTGACAGAAGTCGACGTCGAAGTCCGGCATCGAGATCCGTTCGGGGTTGATGAAGCGCTCGAAGAGCAAGTTGTACGGAAGTGGATCGATGTTGGTGATGTCCAAGCTGTAGGCCACGAGAGAGCCCGCACCGGAACCGCGACCAGGTCCGACGGGAATGTCGTGGGCCTTCGCCCAGCGAATGAAGTCCGAAACGATGAGGAAGTAGCCGGTGAAGCCCATCTGCTTGATCAGCTCGACTTCTTCGTTCAAGCGATCGATGTAGCGCGGACGCAATTCAGTGACCCAGTTCTCTTTCGCGACGAGTTCCCGAAAGTGCGGGCCGGCGAAACGAGTCTCAAGCCCTTCGATGGCTTCTCGCGCGAAGAATTCGCTTTCTGATTCGGCCGTGGGAATATCGAACTTCGGCAAATGGTAGATCTGCTTGCCCTTGTCGTCCTGCCAGCGCAGCTCCAGGTTACACTTGTCCGCGATCCGCAACGTATTGTCGCAGGCCTCTTGGATGTAGCTGAAGGCCTGGCGCATTTCTACTGGGGTCTTGAGGTAAAACTCCGTCGTCGTAAGGCGCATGCGCTTTTCGTCTTCAAAGGTCTTACCCGTTTGAATGCACATCAACACTTCTTGCGCCGATGCGTCGTCACGCTCGAGGTAGTGGCAGTCGTTGGTCGCAACCAAAGAGATATTGTTCGCTTTCGCAAACTCGACGATTTTACGGTTCACTTCCACTTGCTCAGGAATGCCGTTCTCTTGAATCTCGAGGTAGAAATCATCACCATAGATGTCTTTGAACTTCATGGCCGCAGCGTAGGCCTTGTCGTCCTGGCCGGTGAAGAGGTTGAAGCCCACTTCTCCTTTGAGGCACGCCGACGTGGCAATCAAACCTTCAGAATATTCACGCAGCAAATCCACATCGGCGCGAGGCTTGTAGTAGAAGCCCTCTTGGTACGCCTTGGTGAGAAGCTTACAAAGGTTTTGGTAACCCGTGAGGTTCTTACAGAGCAAAATCAAGTGGTGGATCTGGTGCTTGCCTTCGGTCTCGTCTTGCGAGTCGAGGGTCTTCGAGTTTTTTGGCGGTCGACGATCAAAGCGTGAGCCGGGCGTGAAATAAATTTCTGATCCGAGGATTGGCTTGATCCCCGCGGAGATGGCGCGCGTGTAGAAATCAATGGCACCGAACATGTTGCCGTGATCAGTACTCGCGATCGCGGGCAGCCCAATTTCTTTGGCCTTCTTGAAAAGATCGTCCAGCCGAATGGCGCCGTCGAGCAAGCTGTACTGAGTATGGAGATGGAGGTGGACGAAACTGTCGGGCCGGCTCGTGACAAAGTCACTGCCTAGGAAGGGGTTTTTCATGGTCGATCTCTCGCTTGAAGGCCTTCCTGGCCTTATGTGTGTCTAGAAATCATGCCAGTTTTGAGGTTTTATGACAAAAATTGGCCTCTCTCCAAGTCTGGAATAACCCATTGGCCGCTAAGCGTTATTTACATAATAAATAATGTCTTTTCGAGAGGCGTCTTTTTAGTTACTCAGAGATCACTTTTCAGAGGGAATCCATGGCGACAGAACTCAGTTTTGGTGATCAACAGCGCGCCCAAGAACTCTTGGAGGCCATCCAGTTTTTCTCGCAGAAAGGCTGGTCTCCGGCGACCTCAACGAACTACTCGCTTCGCCTCGAAACTCCCGGCGTATTCCTCATCTCGCGCTCGGGGGTGGATAAGTCGCGCTTCCAGCTCAGTGACTTGATCGTCATCGATCAGGCCGGCCAGGTGGCGCCACGCTCGCAGGGCGCGGGCATCAAGTCTTCGGCAGAAACAGAAATTCACACGGCACTGTATGCGCGGTTTCCGGACGCGGGCTGCGTGCTCCACACGCACTCGGCGCTGGGCACCTGGATCTCTCAGCGGTTCGTGAAGGCGAAAGAAATTAAGTTCCAAGATTGGGAAATTCTCAAGGGCATCAAGGGTGTTGAGACGCACCTTGATTCCGTCGTCCTCCCTGTCGTGAACAACCACCAGGTCATGCAGCTTATTTTGAACGAAATGGAATCTCACTGGTCCTACAAGCCGAGCGGATTCCTGATTGCCGGCCACGGACTCTACACCTGGGGAACGACCGTCGCCGAGGCCAAACGCCACGTCGAAACGTTCGAATTCCTCTTCGAACTGCAACGCCTAGGAGCTTCTTCATGACCACGCTCAAACTTCTCGACCAAGGAACATCGACGGAAGACCGCAAGGCGATCACGGCTTTTCTTAATGAGCGCGGGATCATCTTTGAACACTGGGAGGCTTCGCGCCCTCTCAAGGACGACGATGACCAAGAGACCATCCTCGAAGCCTATCAGCACTCGCTCTCTCCCTACATGGAAAAGCACGGCTACACTAACGCCGACGTCATCAACGTTCACAAAGACACGCCGAACATTGAAGAAGTTCGCAAGAAGTTTCTTTCGGAGCACATGCACGACGAAGACGAAGTGCGTTTTTTTGTGGATGGCGAAGGCGAGTTCTTTTTCCACCTCGATCAGGTCTTTTCTGTCGTTTGCAAAAAAGGCGACTTCATCTCCGTTCCGAAGGGTCACAAGCACTGGTTCGATCTCGCACCGAAGTACCACGTGAAGGCCATTCGTGTGTTTCAAACGAAAGAAGGCTGGGTCGCGCGCTACACCGAATCGGGCAAAGAAAAGAAGTACCTCAAGTGAAAGTTCTCCTCTTTGATATCGAAGGCACGACCACCGACATCAACTTTGTCCATAAGGTTCTCTTCCCCTACGCCACGGAACGCATCGCCGAGTACGTGCGCAAGAATCCCGAGCATCCGGCCGTGCACGAAGTCATGGCCCAGCTTCCAACTCCCACCATCGACGGCGCCATCGCACTCCTGCTGGCCTGGATCGCGGAAGATAAAAAAATCGGCGCCCTCAAAACGCTGCAAGGTGATATCTGGACGGAGGGCTACAAGAGCGGCGCTTTCAAGGGTCACGTGTATCCCGATGTGAGACCGGCGTGGGAAGACTGGAAAAAGCAGGGACTCAAACTGGCGATCTATTCGTCGGGTTCGGTAACGGCGCAGAAACTTATTTTCGGTCATTCAGAAAACGGCGACCTCACACCACTTTTGTCTGCTTATTTTGATACGAAAGTGGGAGCAAAGCGCGAGTTCAAAAGTTACCAGACCATCGCTGAAGAACTGAAGGTTCCGGCGGCTGACGTAACCTTCTTCTCTGATATTAAAGAAGAACTCGACGCAGCAAGAGCGGCGGGCATGAAAACAATACACCTTTTCCGCTCGGGAACAGTCCCCACGGACCACACTAGCACGTCGACCTTTGCTGGCCTACAATTCTAGCAACACTTAAGGAGATCCCTATGTTTGCCTCAGAAATTCTCTCTGCCGGTATGTACGTTCCTCCCGGAATCGTCACGAACAACGACCTCTCAAAATTCATGGACACCACCGACGAGTGGATCACCCAACGCTCAGGCATCAAAGAGCGCCGCTGGGTTGCGCCGGAAGTCACGACCTCCGATCTCGCCCTCAAAGCGGCGGAAGAAGCCATTCAAAAGGCCGGCATCGCCAAGGAAGAAATCGACCTCATCGTCTTCGCGACACTTTCTCCTGACCACGAGTTCCCAGGCACCGGTGTATTCTTGCAGCACAAACTCGGTCTCGCGGGTTGCGCCTCTTTAGATATTCGCCAGGCCTGCAGCGGCTTCCTCTACGGACTCTCGGTGGCCGATCAATTCATCAAGACCGGCATGTACAAAACCGTCTTGCTCGTCGGCGCAGAGATCCACTCGAAGGGCATGGACAAGTCAACCCGCGGTCGCGACGTCGCCGTCCTCTTCGGTGATGGTGCCGGTGCCGTCATTTTACGTCGTACAGATGTAAACAACCCCTCTCGTATTTTGAGCACACACCTCCACGCCGAAGGCGCGCACGCACAAGAGCTGTGGGTGCAGGCACCGGGCATGAACATGGGCGGCGATCGCATGACCATGGGAATGATCGAAGAAGGGATGCAGTATCCAAAGATGAACGGCAAGAAAGTGTTCACGCACGCCATTCGGCGAATGGCGGAAGTGCTCCACGAAGGCCTCGCGCAAAACAACATGAAGCTCGAGGACATCGACCTCTTTCTCTTCCACCAAGCGAACCTTCGCATCAACGAGATGGTCGCGCAGGAGCTCAAGATTCCGGCCGAGAAAGTCTTCAGCACCATTCAAAACTACGGCAACACCACAGCGGCGACGATTCCGATTGGGATGTCGGAAGCCGTGCGAGCGGGCCAGCTGAAGAAAGGCATGCTGGTGGCGTCGGCGGCGTTTGGGTCAGGCTTCACGTGGGCGAGCGCGATCTACCGCTGGTGATTCTTTCCCTTCTGAAGTTTTAAATAAGACGGATTCTAGTGCCGTCGACTCCGGCTCCTGCCTCTCGTCGACATACCGGTCATCATGACCATAACGACGAAGACGGCCATTTAAAAATTCAGAACCGCCAAAAGAAATCGAAGAGGACGTAATAGCCATCCTCATCAAACTTCAACTCCGAGACATCTTTCGTCGCAATCCCAAGATTGAGATGGAAGGTGTCCCAAATCCACATGTGGCTGAGGGTTCCCCCCACCGACTGGTTTTCGAAGTTGAAGAGCGGGCCAAAGAGCACACGGTCCCAGTCATCGGTCACATACTCATAGATCGTCCGAATATCGGACTCGGGAAAGAGGTTGAGCTTATCGACTTCGGGATTATCTTCTTCGATACCTTCAACGCGCGCGTTTATCACGAGGTGAGATTGAAAACGTCCGTTCGATGGTAACGTCAGCACCATGCCTGTAAGGAAGACCCAGTCGTCACGGTTCACTTGCCGACTGGTGAGCGCATTGAGCGTCAGCTGGCCCCACTGGTTGCGCATGACCCGTGCCTTCGCACCGATGTTCGCAAAGCCATCCAAGTAGAGGCCCGTGAGAACCTTCACGGTGAAGCTGTCGGTGAGACCGTACTGCACTTGCGGAATCGACACGAGCCATTCTTTGTCGGCGAGAGTGTGGCCGTCGGAGTTGAACACCCCCATGTACGCGAGGTCTTTATAGCGCGCCGGGATTTTGCTCTCCTGCCCGAGCATCAAGCTGATGTGGCCGGTGATGTGGTGCTTGTCGAGGACCTCGACCGTGAGCAGTTCGACGGCGTCGCTCGGAAGCACCAACTTGTTCGCGATGATCTCTTCGATCTCGATAACCGCCATCTCGGGGTACTGATCCAGCTGGAGCTTCTTCACCTTGCCGATGGCGACCAACGAACCTTGCGTGCGCGAAAGGATCACCACACGCTCGCCCTTCATGAAGTTGTGCTCGGGATCGAGCTTCACCATCACGGAATTTTCATCCAGGGCGGAATCCACCTGATTGTAGGCGAAAGCCTCGACGCAGAAAAAGAGGAGAAGCGTGAGGAACGACGTCTTCATTAGTTCACAGGGGGACGCTTCGCAGGACAGTGAGTGGTGATGTCGACGCAGGCACGAGTGAAGATGATGGTGGTCCACCACTGATTCGTGATGCGCGTGTCGAGCAGCCAGTCCGATCCAGGACAAAGAACTTGCACCGCCTGCGGCAAGTACCGATTGCGATTGGCGTCGGCGTTGCTCATGAAGAACCACTGGTTAAAGCACTGCTCCATGTTGTCCCGAGTGCCTTTGACCATGGCCGGTGCGATAGGACGCTTCTCTGGATTGTCGCGAAACTCAAGTTTATGAATGACATCGTAATCAACATATTTGCGCGTGCAGCCTGCAGCAAAACTCATTACGATAAACGCCAGTAGAAGGCTTTTCATGTTGTTACTCCACGTGTCAGAATGGAGGGCAGATTAGCATTTTCGAGGGACTTTGAAGATGAAAAAGATCGCTGTTATTGACCCATTTATGGTGAATCCGGCCTTGAGCTGCTTTAACCGCTTGGTCGAAAACCTTCCGGCGCGACTCTACTATCATCACCCCCAACAAAACCTGACGACGCTGGAAAATCATCCGGCCGATGCCTACATCGTTCTCGGGAGCGCATCGCACGTGTACCAAGATCTTCCATGGCACGGCCCGCTGGGAGATTTTTTATTGAATGTGCTCCACGATAATAAACCCGTACTGGGTATCTGTTTTGGTCATCAACTCCTGTGCCATCGCTTCGGTGGCAAGGTCGAATACTACATCTCCGAAGACGTGAAGCTCACCGGCACGCGGCCCGTGACCCTCAAGCAAGACGTCTTCGGCCTCAAGGCCGGCACGACCTTCACACTTCCGATCAAGCACAAGCAGGTCGTCAAACAGCTTCCTGCGGATCTCGAAGAGATCGGCCACGGACTTCCGTTCGATCTCGTGAAACACAAAACACTGCCGTTCCTGGGAACACAGCCGCACCCAGAAGCCTCCGTGGAATTCTGTGCCACGGAATCGTCCGCGCTCAGCTTGAGTGATGTGCAACACGCCCAGGCCGATGGCATGAAGCTCATCAAGGCCTTCTTCACTCACCACGGAATCTTGGCATGATGTTTTTGCTGGGTCTGCTGACCGTTGGGACACTCTTCCTTCCGCACACTATCGTGCCACCGCAGACGTCGGTGATGGATTGCCCGCGGAGCATGGCGCAGGATGAAGTATGCGTGTTCACGGATAACGACAGCATCATTGCCATCAACCCTACGGCCGCACCGGTGAAGGTCGTCATTCAAATTCAGCGCATCGAAAATGTCGAATTAGTTTACCGCTATCCGTTCGTGGAAGAACTTCCACCCAGTTCAAGTCGCTTGTTGATCAAGTACAAGATCAAGGCCCCCGAGCAGCCGTTTGCACTCGACTACGACTGGGGCTGGAAAGCTTTATAAGCTATTCCCATTCGATCGTGCCGGGTGGCTTCGGCGTGAGATCATAGACGACTCTTGTAATACCCGCGACCTCATTACAAATCCGACTCGAAATTTTTGCCAGCACACTCCACGGCATCTCCGTCACCGTCGCCGTCATGCCGTCTTGTGAATTCACCATCCGCAGAGCAATGACTTCTTCGTACACACGGCCATCACCCTTCACGCCGACCGTTTTCACCGGCAAGAGAACCGTGAAGGCCTGCCAAGTGCTATCGTAGAGGCGATGGTTCTTGAGTTCCTCGTAAAGGATCTGATCCGAGAGCTGCACCTTCTGCACGCTCTTTTCATCCACTGCGCCGAGCACACGCACGCCGATGCCCGGGCCTGGGAACGGATGGCGCCAGACCCAGTCTTTGGCAAGGCCCAGCTCCGCACCCATGGCGCGGACTTCGTCTTTGAATAAGAAGCGCAACGGCTCGAGGAGCTGCAGGTTCATGCGTTCGGGCAATCCACCCACGTTGTGGTGAGATTTGATGGTCGAGGATTTGCCGTCTTTTTTATGCGGAGAAAGAGACTCGATGACGTCCGGGTAAAGAGTTCCCTGCAAAAGATAATCAAACTTGATGCCGTGGTCCTGGGCGTAGGACTTCACTTTTGTTTCGAACACATCGATGAATGTCTTACCGATGATTTTCCGTTTCTGCTCGGGATCACTCACACCCGCGAGGTTACCGAGGAAAATATCTTTGGCGTCGATGATCTCAATGTGGAGTGGCGTGTTCTCACGCAGTAAGCGGATGTGGTGCAAGTCTTGCGGCCGCAGCAATCCGTTATCCACAAAGAAGCAGAACAAGTCGGATCCGAGAATTTTATGCGAGAGCGTTGCTGCGACCAGTGAGTCCACGCCGCCGGAGAAGGCGCAGAGAACTTTTTTGCCTTTCACTTTCGCGACGAGATCGAGGCAGCCTTGCAGCATGGTCTCGCCGTTCCAGTCTTCTTCCATGCCGGCGATGTCGCGCAAGAAATGCCCGAGCACGTCTTTTCCGTGGACGGTGTGCTGGACTTCCGGATGGAACTGCAGACCCATGATCGGGCGAGAAATGTGTTTGATACCGGCCGTGAGCCCGTTGTGGCTTTCTAAAATCTTCTTGAAATCTTTTGGCACGATCGCCACGTGGTCACTATGGCTCATCCACACGTCGTGGTTCGCTGGGCAGCCCGGAATCTGGTAACCGTCGACTCCGTGAATCGATGCGGGCCCGTACTCTCCTTGCACACCCTTCTCGACCTTGCCGCCGAAGAACTGCCCGAGGATCTGCATGCCGTAGCACACACCTAAAACAGGCAACTTGTGATCCGCAAAAAACGGCGAGTAGTCGGTCTTGTCTTCAAACACGCTCTGCGGTCCGCCCGACAATACGAGGGCCTTGGGCGCCGACGTCTTCATGCGTGCAAGCGCGTCTTCCACCGTCATGATCTCGCTGGCGAAACCGAGCTCGCGCATGGTGCGCGTGATGAGTTGAGTGTACTGCGAACCGAAATCAACAATCCAAACAGACATGCGGGTCCTTAGCTCGGGCGGTAGTTGGGAGCTTCTTTTGTAATCGTCACGTCGTGCGGATGGCTCTCTTTCAACGAGGCCCCGGTGATGCGCAGGAAGCGTGCCTTCTCGCGAAGGGCCTTCATGTCACCAGCTCCGACGTAGCCCATGCCCGAGCGAATGCCGCCAGCGAGCTGGAACAAGTTTTGTGAAAGTGGGCCGCGATACGGCACTTGGCCTTCGATGCCTTCCGGAACGAGTTTGGAAACTTCTTCCACGGCACCTTGGCCGTAACGATCTTTTGAACCTTTCTCCATGGCGCCCATGGAGCCCATGCCACGATAGAACTTATACGCGCGGCCTTGGTAGAGCACCATCTCTCCGGGCGCTTCATCGGTCCCTGCGAACAGTGAGCCGATCATCACGGTGCCCGCACCAGCGGCGAGCGCTTTCACGATGTCGCCAGAGAACTTAATTCCACCGTCGGCGATGAAGGGCACGCCGGCCTTTTCGCAAACGTCACGACAATCCAAGAGGGCCTGCATCTGCGGAACGCCGATGCCCGCGATCACGCGCGTGGTGCAAATCGATCCCGGGCCGATGCCGATCTTAAGGCCGTCGGCACCCGCCTTGATCAAGTCTTGGCAAGCGGCGGCCGTGGCGACGTTGCCCGCGACCACGTCGACTTTTGCACTCAGGGCTTTGACGGCTTTGATCATGTCGATCACGCCTTTCGAGTGGCCGTGGGCCGTATCAATGACGAGCGCATCTACGTGCGCCTTGATCAACAGCTCGGCGCGCTTCAATTCTTTGTCACCCACGCCAATGGCCGCAGCGACGCGAAGGCGTCCCATGGGATCTTTGTTCGAGCGCGGGTACTGGATGGTTTTTTCGATGTCGCTGATGGTGATCAGACCTTTCAGCACGCCGTTACCATCGACGACCGGAAGTTTCTCGATGCGGTGTTGTTGCAGAATCAGTTTCGCAGCTTCGAAAGAGGTGCCTTCTGGTGTTGTCACCAACTCGGCCGTCATGACGTCGCGAACTTTTTTCGTGGCGTCCGATTGGAAGCGCAGATCGCGGTTCGTGATGATGCCGACCAAACGGCGTTTCTCATCGACGACGGGGAAGCCAGAAATTTTATGGCGCTTCATGGCCTCGAAGACGTGGGAGAGAGTTTGGTCGGGGCCCACGGTGAACGGGTCCACCACCATCCCGGATTCGTACTTCTTCACTTTCTCCACTTCGAAAGCCTGCTCCTCGGGAGTGAGATTCTTGTGGATCACGCCGAGGCCGCCTTCCTGGGCCATGACGATCGCCGTGCGCGATTCTGTGACCGTATCCATCGCCGAGGAGACGATCGGTACGTTGACCGTGATGTTGCGGGAGAAGCGGGATTTCAGATCGACATCACCTGGCAGGACCTCGGAGTACCCGGGCACCAGCAGGACATCGTCATAAGTGAGAGCATCGTCTTGGGAATAAAACATGGAGCATACCCTTTGAGGAGATATGCCTTAAAGTTATGGCCACTCGGGCTGGTTTTAGCAAGGAAGAAGCTAGATGCGCAGGACGTAACCCAAATTTTTCAGGGTTTTGACATGGTTTGAGAAGGGTTTGAGCTTACGACGTAGGTTCGAGAAGTGGGTATCGAGGTTATTGACCTCCACGTGCACGTCTTTCCACAGCATCGTGATCAGGTCGTCCTTGTGGATCACGCGGTTCGGGTTCTGGGCGAGCACCAAGAGCAATTGGTATTCTTTCGGCGTGAGCTTCACGGGCTGGCCGCCCATCAAGACCTGATGCGCATCCAAGTCGATGACGAGGTCCTTGAACTGGATCGTTTTATTGAGATGGAAATTCTTTTTCGTGAGCTGCACGCGATTGCGGATTCGAGCCGCGAGCTCTTCGATTTCTACCGGCTTCGTGATGAAGTCATCAGCGCCCATTTCGAGGCCACGCAACTTCGCTGGCAAAGTGCCGTCACCTGTTAAGAAAAGAATAGGAACAAAATTTTTCGCCCGGCGAATCTCTTCGTAGACTTGAAAACCATCCTTCTGCGGGATGTGCAAATCTAACAGAATAGCATCTGTGTGGTTTTGCTTAACAAATTCAATCGCGCGCTCAGGCTCGAAGAATGTCTCGCAGTTAAATTTGCCTTCGAGTGCCGTTTTGTAGGTCTCGAGAACATCGCGATTGTCGTCAATAATAGTGACGTGCATAAACACGGTCCTTCAGTTGGTTACACGTCATTCTAAACAAAGTTAGAGAATAGCGTTAACTGAAGTTATCTTGAGTTAGGCAGGTTCACCGAACACGCAGGAACTCATTGAAACCCTTAAGGTTTTCTTGAGGGAACGCGGGAGGCTATTAAATGAGGCTTTTTAGTAGCTCTTAAGATCGTCAATTAATCTTTGCACTTCTTGCGAGTGCACTGGCTGCTGCCGTTGATGCTGCTCGTATGACTTCAAGAAATCCGACGAGTTGACGCTTCGTGACTTATCTTGAGCTTGGATTTTTTGTGATGACGCGGGCTTGCGTGAGCTAGACGCCGCAACCGACTGTAATCCTATAACGCGAACTTTAGCTGTGGTTAAAGAGCTCTTCAACTTGTGAGAAGGCTTCTTCGTGCTCTTCATGAAGTATTTTTGCGCTTCACCTTCGACGGAAGCAGGCGTTCTCGAAGAACCCACCACTGTCTTCATGTAAATGATCTCGCCCTTTTTTTCTGCAGCGGAATCAACTGATGCTATCGCGCGACCAGATTTCTGGGCTTGCGCGACGCCCGCATCCATCGACTTCACGCCCGGGAACATCGCCACGGCCTTCATCAAGGATTCGTAGCCTAGCTGCGTGGGTGCTCGGGGATAGCCTTCATCAACCTTCGGTGTGGCATGACTGAACTGGCCAGCAGCGACGGCGTACCGGAACGCCGGCTCGAGTGGACTCGCGACATCAACCTCGCCCGTGATCACGGTCAGCTGACTTTTTTTTGTCGCGGCATCGTAGGTCGCGATGAACTCACCGTGGTGAGACGACATGAGCATGTTGGCCGTTGAGATTGCGACGTTGGCTTTCTGCGAGAGAGACTGCGACCACGCGCCGCCCTTGAGTAGGGTCATGTCGCGATCATTCATCACAAGGTTCGTGCCCGACGAGAGATGGTAGCGACGGTCGTAGAAATCGCCGACGGTGACACTCGAATCGTCACCCACCATGACCTGTGAGCCTTCTTCGATATCCATGTCTTTTTTGAGCGTCGTCGTCTTCCCTTCGCGAATAAGAAAAGCGTCGCCCTTGAGCGCGTGCACTTTACCTACCAGCTTCGCTTCCGCCATGAGCGGCAGAAGAAGCGCGAGAAAGAGGTACTTACTTTTTGAACTTGTAGTTGATGTCTTCATAGTATTTACTCAAAATTTTCCATTCATCGGTGTTGCGGTATTTAAGACGAAACTCTTCGACGGTGCTGGCGAACTTCCGGTGATTGCCGGTGTTGTACTGCGAGAGCGCAGTCCACAGCTTGGCGCCACGGTAGAAGCCTGACTTTGGATATTTTTCCATCAATGTTGAGAGATGCTGGATCGCCCATTCGTGTTGCTTGGCTTCGTAGGCAGCGATGCCGGCACCGAAGAGGGTCTTGTCGTTGACGATCTTGTGCTCGGGGAAGCGCTTCACGAGCTCGTTGTAGTACTGCGCGCTCTTCGCGTAGTTCTTGAAGTGGAGTTCCTTCTCGCCGATCGCGAGAAGTTTTTCCGGCGTCCAACGATAGACATCGTAGTTCACCATGTCTTCTTCTTTAGATTTTGGAACGCTGGCGATGGAGCGCGTCTGCGCGGTGTTCTTCACCTGAGCGGCGAGCGCACTTTTTTCTGTCTCAAGCATGCCGAGCTTGTGTTCGAGATCGGCCATCTTCGCTTTCAAGACACGGTTTTCAGCAGCGAGCTGCAGCGACGCTTTTTCTAGGCCCCAGGTCTGAGAAACTTTCTTCTCCAGCGACCAATCGAAGCGACCCCAGTTCCAGGCCCCGACGACCCAGGCGGTAGAAAGGAGCATCCATGTAAATACTGTCTTCGTCATAATCCGGTCCTCTAAAATAGACTTCCTTGGTCCCCTATCGGCTCAAAGCCCCTAAAACTTGAGCCCTAAGGATCCCCGTTCATTTGACGATAAGTAGGTAAGGTTAAAGGAGTTCTATGAAGTCCCTCGTTTTATTCGCATTCACCCTCTCTCTCACCGTCTCCGGCAGCTTCGCCCGAGGACCGGCCGTGGAGGACTTCGTGGGCATTGAAAGCGAGACTCCGGACGTCACCCCGGAAGGCACCGAGGCGCTCTTTAACTTCGAACAAGATGTCGCGAAATTTCAAAACCGGCCCGCAAAGAAAAGTGAAGCTGTGATCATCCATCACCCAACAAGCAAGATGGGTGCCCAGACCGCGTCGTGGCCGCTCTCCGCGTGGATGGGAGTGTTCGTTGTGCTAGCTCTTCCAGTTGTGACGTGGGTTCTCACCATGCGCCACTTGAAAGCGCGCAAGTACACGACGGTCAGCACCAGCGAAGCGTTGCCAGACAACGTCACCGTGTTGCCGACGCGTGCGAAAACCAGCGACGAAAAAATCAGGAAAGCGTCTTAGAAGCTCTTCCAGAGGCCCTGCCCCTGGTACATCCAGATGGATTGCATGTGGTTGAACTCCACGTTGATATCTTTGGTGCCATCCCCGTTGTAATCGACGATGTTGAGCGAGTAGAGCCGGCGCCAGTACTGCTCGCGCACGCCTTCGAACTCATGCCAGTAGCGCGGTCCCGCGGCGACCTTCATGGTTTTTAGATCTTTCCCCTCGAACGTGAGGAAGTACAGCCGCGCACTGGATTCGAGTTTGCGCGATTCCGTTTTTCCCTCGTAGAGAAAGATCACCATGGCGCGCACAGTTTTGGAGAGATCCAGTAGGCGGAGTCGGTAGATACCCGAGCCACTGCCCATCGCCCAAAGTTTGGCCTGCAGTAACTGCGTTCCGTCGTGACCCGTGATGTCGAGCCAATCCATGCCGTCGCGTTTCAAGACCTGAATGGATTCGTCTTTGCCGTCGCTGTTCATGTCCAGACGGTACACCGGGCTGGCAAACACCCACTTCGGAGCTTCCGGGGTCTTGACGACTTCCTCGGTAAGCTCGCCGGAGAGAAGTTTACGCCAAAAACGCTCGTCCTGGGCCCCAACGGGGTTCACAAATAAGGCCATCATGGCTAGGCTGAGTATCGCAAGGCGCATGCCCTTATCATACTGCGCCAAGGAGACTCCATGCAACTGACTCTCGGTTTTGTTCGCTCCCCTTCGCAAATCCTCCTGAAAGACCTGGATTGGGAACAAAACAAGGTCTCCACGCGCCTCATCGACGTGACGGATCTCCCGGATCAGAACCTGCAGGGCCTGTTCGTGGGCCAGACCGAGCATTTTGAGCAACTGCTCGGCCTCCTCGAAAAAGAAAAACTGCACTACCCGATCCACGAGGGCCATACCTTCGATCTCACCTACAGCAGCTTCGAAGACATGCCGGCGTTCAACTTCAAAGAACTCGGCGTGAAGGTCACCAACCGCTGGGTCTTAAGCCATAACTACAACTCGCTGGAAGAGCTCTTCGCCTTCACCACGCACATGCGCGTGCTCTGGCACAAAGACCGCCTGAGCTTCCACGAAGAACTGTGGGCCTGGCTGAAGCGCAACCTCGGCGCGGTGGACCTCTCGATCGTCTTCAACGATGTCATTCAGTCGGAGCAGAAAAACGAAGAAGGCCAGAAAGAACAAAAACCAAAACTCACCCAGTCACTTTTGACGGGCACCAAGAAGGCCAACTTCGTCACCGGCGGCGGCAAAGAAACCGTCTTGATGGAGCGCTACCTGGATAAGTGGAACGCGGAATTCGAAGTCACCGAGTGGGACCAACCGCGCGCGCGCTTCGTCGCCACTGTAATGGTCGAGAAGAGCCCGCTGATTTTCATGGGCCGCGTGGCGACGCTCTCGCAGCTGCAGCGCAGTTTGCTGGCGGGGTTATTCAAAGGGATTCAAGGATAGTTATGATAAATAAAATTGATATTGAAAACTTTACGATTTTTCATAAAACAGAATTAGAATTCTGTGATGGTATAAATGTTTTTTTTGGTGAAAATGGCTCTGGAAAATCTCATGCACTAAAACTCATTTATTCTATAGCTGCTTGTGTAAGTAACAAAAAACATTTTTCTGAATCAGCTGATGTGAAGAAACATTTACAGATCGCGTTAGCTAATAAGCTAAATGGTACTTTCAAACCAGAAAAACTAGGTCGGCTAGTACGAAGAAAACAAGGCCTTAATAAAACGACGATAAGTTTGAGCTACAAAGCCTCGTCTAGGCCTATTGAGTTTAATTTTGAAACACGTAGCTCTACTGAAGTAAAATTAACAAAAACACCAAAGACTCAGCTTCCAAAATCTCCTGTTTTCTTACCAACACGAGAATTAATGTCAATTTACCCTGGTTTTGTTTCACTTTTTGATACAGTCAATTTGGAGTTCGAGGAGACATGGCGAGATACATGCGTATTACTAGGTGCTCCAACCCTTAAAGGCCCAAGAACTGCTATCGCTGATAAGCTAATGGCTCCAATAGAAAAATCTATTGGAGGTAAGGTTGAATTAGATAAGTCTGGTCGTTTTTATCTTTCAATTCCAAAGCAAGGCCGAATGGAAATGCATCTTGTAGCTGAAGGGTATAGGAAAACAGCCATGCTTGCCCGATTAATATCTACAGGATCACTAGTAGATAAAGGGTATCTCTTTTGGGATGAACCAGAGACAAATCTTAATCCTAAACTTCTCAAGGAATTAATTCAGGTAATTATTAACCTGAGTTTACACGGTGTGCAGATATTTATCGCAACACATAGCATGTTTTTTATTCGAGAACTTGAAATCGAAAGGATTAAGAATAAAAAACTGCTTCTAAAGTACTTCTCTATGAATAAGTCATCTGAAGGAACAGCCGTACAACAGAGTCCTGAGCTTGAGGATATTGAAAACTTAGCCGCACTCGATGAGGAGCTAAGACAATCTGAAAGATATCTACAAGAGCATTAAGGTATGACAGTCATCACAGAGGATAGCTTAGAATTTACCTTCCCCACTGGATATGAGGCATTCAAATTAGACGAAGTCTCTTACTACAGATCACATCTTCAAAATAAGTTTTCAGGAACTAAATCAGTTGATTTTGTGTGCTATGAAACAAATGGCACAAATGCCTACTTAATAGAGGTGAAAGATTATTCAACCCACGCCCGAACAAAAAAAATTCCTATTGAAGAAGAAATCTCGTTAAAAGTTCGAGATTCACTTTGGATTTTATCAGCAATTGCAAATGAATGCAACGACACGAACGTATCCGCTCTAGCCCGACAGTTTCATGCAAAAACAAAGATTCATGTCTATTTACATTTAGAGCAGCCTTATACTGCTCGAGCATTTCATCCAATTTTATCAGAAGCCAATCTTACTACAGCACTAAATCGAATCCTTAAGCCAGTGACAGGAAAAGCTCGCCTTTCAAACATCACTCGGAATGGCTCACCTTGGACGGTTCGTCGAATTTAATCATGTTGTTTCAAATAATTTTAGGTTTTTCTTCAGCGCCTCTTCCAGTTGATGCATGTGCAGGCCATCGATAAAGCCGTGGTGGCCCTGGACTGAGAACGGAAAACGGATTCTGCCGTTTTCCACGTGAAACTTTCCGAACGCAAAACTTGGTACGTGCACCTTGGAGAGATCGAACACCGGGTGCTGAATGGATGTGAAGCGCATCCAGGGAATCGACGTTATAAAAAGATAGTCGATGCGCCCCTCTTCATCATGCGCCAGCCCTGGCGCCCGCTCCATCGCTGCTTTAATCTCTAGACTGTGTTTCAAGTAGGCCTGGAAGTCGGCCTGAAACGGCACCGTACAAAAATTAAAATTTCCGTCGGTCTTGAGCACCGTGTACGACGGCATGAGCGTGGTGACCTTGGTGGGTTTGCCATCAGCACCCAGTCGCCACAGGAACGGCTCCACCTCAAGGCAAGCGCGGCAGAGCGCGTGTACCAACCACTGATAAGAAGGCACGCCAGCGGCGCGACAGTGGGCCGTGAAGTCTTCAGTTTCTACTTCCCACGTAATATTCAACAACGGTGACTGGAACGCATTGAAGAAATTAAAGTACGGCCGACGCGTGCTCGGAAGGCTCATGCCCCGAAGCCCTTGAGCTTCTCGCCACCCAAGACGTGAAAGTGCGCATGGAACACCGTCTGGCCTGCGTTGGCGCCGGTGTTGGTGACAACGCGGAAGCCGTCTTTCTCGAGGTCCGTGCCCGCCGTGAAATTTTTGATGGCGGTGTAGACCTGGCCCACGTGAATGGTCGAGAGACCGTTGACGTTGGTGGTGTGCTTCTTGTGAATGAAAAGAATGTGGGTCTTCGCCATGGGTGCGATGTCGTGAAACGCAAAAACGTTTTCATCTTCGTAGGCTTTTTTTGAGGGTATCTGGCCTTGAAAAATTTTACAGAAGAGGCAATCCATAGATTCTCCTTATTTTACGCGTTCGACTTTCGCGCCGAGGCCTTTGAACTTTGCTTCGAGGTCTTCGTAGCCGCGGTCCAAATGATACACCCGCTGAATCTCCGACTGACCCTTGGCCTGCAAAGCCGCAAGGATCAGCGCCGCAGAAGCGCGGAGATCCGTGCACATCACCGGTGCGCCCGAGAGGGCCTCGACGCCTTCGATCAAGGCCGCATTACCTTTGAGTGTGATCTTGCAACCCATGCGCGCGAGCTCCGGCACGTGCATGAAGCGGTTTTCAAAAATCTGCTCGGTGATCACCGAGTTGCCATCGCACAGGCACATGAGCGCCATCATCTGCGCTTGCACGTCTGTCGGGAAGCCCGGAAACGGTGCGGTTTCGATGACGGCTCCCTTCAGGCGACCGCTCGGCATCACTTCCACGCCATCATCAAGACGCTTAATCTTCGCGCCCATCTTCTCGAGCGTCTCGAGCACGGAATCCAGCGTCCACGCTTCGAAGCCGGTGACCTTAATGTGCGAGTTGCTCATGAGGCCCGCGATGATGAATGTCGCCGCTTCGATGCGGTCTCCAATCACACGGTACGGTTTGGGTGCGGCGTATTTTTTCTGTGGGCTCGCGCCCACGATGCGAACGCGAGACGTACCTGCGCCTTCGACGGTGACGCCGAAGTGGATCAGGAAGTTCGCGAGGTCGACGATCTCGGGTTCACGAGCGGCGTTTTCGATGATGGTTTCGCCGTCGGCGTAGACCGCGGCCATCATCAAGTTTTCCGTCGCGCCCACGGAGGGGAAAGAGAGCGTGAGGTTCACGCCTTGCAGGCGTTCGCACTCGGCGAGGATGTAGCCCTGCTCGATCTGGATCTTCGCGCCCATCTTTTCCAGGCCCGAGAGATGGATGTCCACAGGACGCGCACCAATGGCACAGCCACCAGGAAGCGAGACCTTCGCTTTCCCGTAGCGCGCGAGCATGGGCCCGAGCACGAGCACAGATGCGCGCATGGTTTTCACGAGGGCGTAGTCCGCCACTAAGTTGGAAACGTGCGAGGCGTCGATGGTGATGTCTTTGCCCGAGCGCTCGATCTTGAGTCCCATGCTCTCGAGGAGTTTCAACATGGTCGAGACATCATTGAGCTTGGGAATATCCGCAAGTCGCACGGGCGTTTCGAACAAGAGGGCCGCGGCTAAAATCGGCAGCGTCGCATTCTTTGCGCTCGAAACTTTAACGGTTCCCTCTAGGCGATGGGGGCCGGTGACCAGCAACTTATCCATAAAATATCCCTCAGGTGATGTGGGCTATTCTAACGCTAAGGCGACTGATTAACCAAGAGGTGCACGCGGTGCTTGGGCAGTTAAAAATCGCGGACGACCAGTCAGGTCATTCGAGACTTGAACCTGAGTGAGTTTGGCCGCTTTCGCCCACTGGGCGCACTCTGTCAGACGGTCCTCGTGCCCTTCCATGAAGAACATTCCGTCACTCGTGAGCCGCCGCGCGCTTTGATCAAATAAGCGCGTGAAGAAGGCCTCGTACTGAGCGTCATCGACATACAGGGCCAGGTGCGGCTCATGGCGATCTGTCATGGCGTGCACACCCTGCGCTGAACGTGGGATGTAGGGTGGATTGGTGACGATGATGTCATACAGACCGGTCACATCTTTCAAGAGATCACTCAGTAAAAAAGTCACTGCATGCAGACCCAGTTTCCGTGCATTCTCCTTGGCCACCGTGAGGGCCTCGGGGGAAATGTCCGCCAAAGTGACCGACAGCATCGGATGGGCATGGGCGAGACTCAGCCCTAAGCACCCACTCCCCGTTCCGACATCCACGAGGCGACGCCAGGCCGGATGGTTCTTGACCGCTTGATCCACCAACTCATAAAGCTGTTCGGTTTCAGGGCGTGGGATCAGCACGTCGGGTGTGACGGTGAACTTGTGGTCGACGAATTCCGCGTAGCCGAGTTGGTACGCGAACGGAACTCCGGCGAGGAAGGCCGTGCCGTCGCCGCCGATCTCTTCGGCCTCACGTAAAAAACGCTGGAGATTAAGTCCGGGGTAGTGGGATTCGAGAGTGGAGCGGTGTTGAGTAAAAAACGCCCGCCAATCCATCACATGTCGCCTTCACCCTGCAAGAGGATCGCTTGGTTGTGCGCGATCAACGGCTCGATCAACTCGTCGACGTCGCCGTTCATGACGGCCGCGATGTTAAAGATCGTGAGGTTGATCCGGTGATCGGAGATGCGCCCCTGGGGGAAGTTGTAGGTCCGGATGCGCTCCGAGCGATCACCCGTACCGACGAGACCTTTGCGCGTGGATGCGATCGCATCGTGGCGCTTCTGCACTTCCATATCGTAGAGCTTGGCACGAAGGATCTTGAAGGCCTTGTCTTTGTTTTTGAGCTGAGAGCGTTCGTCCTGCATGGCGATGACGATGCCTGACGGCATGTGGGTCAAGCGCACGGCCGAGTCGGTGGTGTTAACCGACTGTCCGCCGGAGCCGCCCGAGCGGTACACGTCGATGCGCACGTCGTTCATGTTGATGGTGACGTCGCCGACCTCGTCGGCTTCCGGCATGACGGCCACGGTGATCGTTGAGGTATGCACGCGGCCTTGCGCTTCGGTTTCCGGCACGCGCTGCACGCGGTGCACGCCGGATTCGTATTTCATGCGCGAGTACACTTGCTCGCCGCTCACGACCACGATGATCTCTTTGATGCCACGGTCACCCTCAGAGATGGATTGTACGTCAGCGCGCCAGCCGCGGGTTCCGCAGTACTGACGGTACATCCGCCAGATCTCACCGACGAAGATACTCGCTTCGTCGCCGCCTGCACCGGCACGAATCTCGAGCACGACGTTTTTCTCGTCGGCCGGATCTTTCGGAAGCAAGAGAAGTTTGAGTTCTTGTTCGATGGTCGGAAGCTGCGCTTCGAGTTCGGCGAGTTCTTCCTTCGCCATCTCGCGCATGTCTTCGTCTTTCTCCGTCTGGAGAATTTCGCGGTTGCCGGCGATGTCCGTCACGAGCTTCTTGTAGTCGCGGTACTTGATCACCAAGGGCTCGATGCCTTTTCGCTCTTGGTTGATCTGGCGCATCTCATCGGCGCGATCGTACAACGTCGGATCGGCTAACCGTTCGGTGAGAGTTTCAAAACGTCTTACGACAGCGTCGATTTTATCGAACACGAGGGGCCCCTATTGCAATGCTAAGTAGCTATTCGAGGAAGTCTTTCAGGCGTGAATTGGTATCGGCGATGTCACCGAGACCTTGCAGATCCACTTCTTCCATCGTTAACACGCGGCTGTCCGCGTCTTTGAGATTGTATTTATCTTCCAGGAAAAGAACGGCCTTGATGCTGGCAAGGGCCACTTCAAGTTGCGCGTCTTCCGGCTCGCGCGTCGTGAGTTTCTGCAGCAGCATGCCGGGAGCGCTCATCGCCTTCGCCCACCAAGCGGTAGAGCATTTTCCTGCCATCTTAATGATCTCGTAGCTGACACCAGCGACCGGTAGCATGAGCACCACTTTAAACGCCGCGGCCATGGCGTGACGAAGCACCGGGTGGAGACCCACGCCGATCGGAATCACCGTGAACACGGCCGAGAACAAGACGATGGATACCAAAATGAGGAAGAACAAGAACGACGTGCCACAACGCGGATGCTGGGTGGTAAACTTGCGGGCGTTTTCAACTGTGAGCGGGAGTTCCGCCTCGAAGGTCGAAATCGATTTGTGTTCGGCACCGTGATACTGGAACACGCGACGGACGTCCGGCATGAAACCGATCAGCCAGATATAAAGAATGAAGATGCCCGCTTTGATCACGCCGTCGACGGCGTGGAAGGCGAAGCTATCGAGGCCCCAGTCGCGGCCTAGGAAATCGCCCAAGAACGCCGTGAGGGCATGCGGCAAGAAAACAAATAGAGCAATACCAAAGCCCATGGACACGGCCATGGTGAGGAACGTGGCCCAGTCGACTTTCTCGGATTTTTTCTTGGCGGCTTCGTACTCGGCTTCGGTCTGACCTTTCGCGAGGGCCTTGGCCTTCAACTCTCCGTCCATGGAAACGTTCGCGGAGTAGTTCAGCGAGACGATCCCGTTCGCCATGGTCTCAACCAGCATGAGCACGCCACGCAAGATCGGTTTCTTGAAAAACGGATAGCGCTTGGACATGCCGTACCACTGGTCGCGGCGCAAGCGGATCGCTCCGTCCGGTGTGCGAACCGCCACCACGAAGGCGTTCGGCGAGCGCATCATCACACCCTCAATGACAGCCTGGCCTCCGATGGAGGCGTACTGTTTTGAGACGAGAAGTGTGAGTCGGCGCCAGAAGTTCATTTACTACCCATTCATTTTGTCGAGGAACGCGATGTTCGTCTTCGTGTCTTTAATCCGCTCGAGGATGAATTCCATGGAGTCCATGGTGTTCATCGGCTGGAGCACACGACGGAGGACGAAGACGCGCTGGAGGTCTTTTTGCTCCATGAGCAAGTCTTCCTTCCGCGTGCTGGATTTGTTGATGTCGAGGCATGGGAAGATTCGCTTCTCCATGAGCTTACGATCGAGTTGGATTTCCGAGTTACCCGTCCCTTTGAATTCTTCGAAGATCACTTCGTCCATCCGTGAGCCGGTGTCGATCAACGACGTGGCGATGATGGTGAGGGAGCCGCCGTTTTCGATGTTACGAGCAGCACCGAAGAAGCGCTTCGGCTTGTGGAGGGCGTTCGAGTCCACACCACCGGAGAGGATCTTACCAGACGGTGGAACCACGGTGTTGTAGGCACGAGCAAGACGCGTGATGGAGTCCAACAGGATCACCACGTGTTGCTTCGCTTCCACGAGGCGCTTGGCCTTCTCGATGACCATTTCCGCCACTTGCACGTGGCGCGTGGCCGGTTCGTCGAACGTCGACGACACCACTTCCGCGCGCACGGTGCGCTTCATGTCTGTCACTTCTTCCGGGCGCTCGTCGATCAGAAGAACGATGAGCACGACTTCCGGATGGTTGTCGGCGATGGCGTTGGCGATGTCCTGCATGAGGATCGTCTTACCAGCTTTCGGAGGTGCTACGATCAAGCAGCGCTGACCGAAACCTTGCGGCACGAAGAGATCGATCACGCGCGTCGAGTAAGCCGTGGGCTTGTTCTCGAGATTGATTTTTTTGTTCGGGTAGTGCGGCGTCAAGTTTTCGAACAACACCGTCGAGCGGCGGTTCTCGGGAGACTGGTAGTTGATGGTGTCAACTTTCAAGAGCGCGAAGTAGCGTTCGCCTTCTTTCGGCGGACGGATCTGGCCCACGACCGTGTCGCCGGTACGAAGACCGAAGCGACGGATCTGCGACGGAGACACGTAGATGTCGTCGGCGCCGGGAAGGTAGTTGTATGTGGGAGAGCGCAGGAAGCCGAAGCCGTCGGGAAGAATCTCGAGAACACCGTCGCCGAAAATCTCGATGTTTTCTTTCGCGGTCTTCGTGAGAAGTGCAAAGATCAATTCGTGTTTTTTTAGGTTGGCGGGGTTTTCGATCTGGGCTTCTTCGGCCAGCTTGGTGAGTTCTTCGATATCTTTTTCGCGCATATCACTCAAATTCATGGAGACTCCTGCTTAAGCGTAACTAACAAAATGTGGGGGCTGTGTTTCATGGGGAATTTAAAAGGGGATGAAGTAAGGCTTTTGTCTTCTAAAGACAGAGCGTTCGGATGAATGACCGGATTGGGATAAGTTTCACCCTGCTCAGGACTTTTGTCAATTACTCCCGGCAGTGAAATTCAGATAGCTCCCCTTATTTCGGCAAGTTATACCCGTTGCATCATCCGTAAGTTTTCCGTATAATCATTTCATGCGTAAGATCATTCACCTCGATATGGATTGTTTCTTTGCCGCCGTAGAAATGCGCGAAGACCCGACTCTTGTCGGGAAGCCGGTGGCGGTGGGTGGTTCGGCGTCTCGCCGGGGCGTGATCTCGACCTGCAACTATGAAGCGCGCAAGTTCGGCGTGCGCTCGGCGATGGCCACCGGACTCGCCATGAAGCTTTGCCCGAAGTTGATTCTACGTGGACACAGCGGTCATCTCTACCGTGAAGCCTCCGACATCGTGATGGAGATTTGCCATCGCTACACCCACAAAGTGCAGAGTCTCTCCATGGACGAAGCGTACCTCGACGTCACGGAGAGCGATCTTCCCAAAGGCAGCGCGACTCTTTTGGCGCAGAAAATTCGCCAGGAAATTTTCGATGCCACCAAGCTCACCGCTTCGGCCGGCATTGCGACGAATAAGCTCTTAGCAAAACTCGCCTGTGAAAAAAACAAGCCCAACGGCCAGTTCACCGTTTCTCCCGATAAAGTGATGGAGTTCATGACGCCCTTGCCGCTAGGGAAAATTCACGGCATCGGAAAAGTCACGGCGGAGTACCTGCGCCAGCAGGGCTTCCAGACCTGCGCCGACATTCTTCCCCTCACCCGCTTCGAGCTCGTGGCGCGCTTGGGGAACATGGGCGACTGGCTCCATGATGCCTGCCGCGGACTCGATGACCGCGAGGTCATCACCGAGTGGGAGCGCAAGAGTGTAAGTGTGGAAACGACGTTCTCGAAAGATCTCTGCGAGCCGGAAGACATGCGCATCGCTCTGAGCGAGCTCATCGAAGAGCTGCAAGAAAGTCTGACCGAGTACCCAGAAAAGAAGGTCCATGGTCTCCAGGTCAAAATCAAATACCACGACTTCAAGCAGACCACGATCGAGCGCGCCGGCATGCCGGTGGATGCGGAAAACGCGTGGCATCTTTATCTCGAGCGCTGGGCGCTGGACCCACGGGCCGTGCGTCTCCTGGGCGTCGGTGTGCGCTTCGTGACGGAAGAAGAAACCCCGCAGCTCTCCTTTGACGCTCTCACAGCGACGGGGTAAAACCCCGGGCATGGAACTGCAAGGCAAACGCTTTCTCGCGCTCGACTGGGGAGAAAAATTTATCGGTGTCGCCACCTATCACGTAGGTAGCGATCCCATGATCCTTGCGTGGGGACGACTTAAGGGCGGCAGCTTCGAGGACACCTGGAAGCAACTCAAGAAAGTTCTCGAGGACGAATCCATCGACGAGGTCGTGGTGGGCGTACCGTTTCTCACAGACGGGAAGGCCGGCTCCATGACGCATAAGGCACGGCAGTTCTTGAACGAGCTGATCAAGGTTTGCTCACTGCGCGTCCACGAACAAGACGAAACACTCTCTACATTTGAAGCCGAAGAGCGCATGAAACGCTCACCTCGCTATAATTTCCAAGTGAACCTGTCTGAAATAGACGCCGTCTCGGCCACCGTTATTCTGGAAGATTTCTTACGTAAGCAAGGCCTCACCCAGATATAATCTTCCTCATGGTTAAAAAAACTCTGCTCTTCACGTTTGTGGTCGCCCCACTCCTTGCTGCCGTCCTCATCGCCGGCACGGTCTACTTTCTCTATCAGCAAAAGTACACCGGCCCCGACGTGGTCTTCACCGTGCAAAACGGCGACACCTTCGGCGTCGTCAACGCGCGACTGGCGCGCCAAGACATCATCAGCAATCCGCGCTTATTTCATTGGATGGCACGCTACAAAGGCGTCATGGGTAAGCTGCGGGCAGGGCCGTTCACGATTCCGAGCAACGCGAAGATGGAAGACGTCTTGAACGTGCTCATCTACGGCCAGCCGAACCTCAATGCGGTGACCATTCCTGAAGGCCGCAACATGTACCAAGTGGCGCAGCTCTTCGAGACCGCCGGCTTCGGCGCGAAAGAAACCTTCGTTGAACTCTGCAAGGATCCGAGCTTTCTCCAGGCGCTCGGCGTGGAGGGCCCGACGTTCGAAGGGTACCTCTTTCCGGAAACCTATAAATTCGTTCCCGGCACATCTCAGCGCGACATCATCACCGCGATGGTGCAGCAGTTCCGCCGTCGTGTGGGTGATCTCAACCAGGGCCACGCGTTCTTGAAGCCCCACGAAGTGGTGATCCTCGCTTCCGTGGTAGAAAAAGAAACCGGCGCGAAGGAAGAGCGCCCGCAGATCGCATCGGTATTCTTGAACCGGCTGCGCAAACGCATGCGTCTCGAGAGTGATCCGACGACGATCTATGGTATGTGGGAGCGCTACACGGGCAACATCCGCCGCGATGATCTTCAGCAACTCACGCCCTACAACACCTATAAGATTCCTTCGCTGCCCATGGGGCCCATAGCCAATCCAAGCTTCGAAGCGATCCAAGCGGTGATGGCGCCGGCGGCGACCGACTTCTTATTCTTCGTTTCCAAGAACGACGGCACCCATCAGTTCACCACGAACTACGCCGATCACCAGCGCGCAGTCGAGGAATGGCAACGCAATCGCGCGAACCGCGCAGGCAAGTCGTGGCGTCAGCTTAAACAGTAGGGATTGTTTCTTCGCAGACAGCGATGTCGTTGAACACGCGCGTGTTCTCGTTCAAGCGCCAGACGTAGATGTAGGTGCTGCCGGAAGCGACGACTTGCTTCGGCGAAAACTGGACGTAGATTTTCTGGCCCACGGAATCATCGGTGCGGCTGACCAAGCGACTGCCGCGATCAAAACCCAAAGAAAGGCTCCAGTCCGGCAACGTCATCGAGTACACGAACTTCGATTCACGACGGCCCACGCGACCGATCCACGGCTCGATGGGATTCAGGCAGCGAGGAGACGCCACCACACGGTAGCTGTTCTGCGATTCGTCTTTCACGAGCTCGACGTCCCACTTGAAGTACGGGCGCATCTTGTTGATGTCGTCGACGATCTGCAAGCGCGTGGCTTCGAACGGAGCGGTGGTGTTGAGGATGTCCGCGCGGCGGCGGTTCAGCTGCGTTTCGTTCAGGTCTTTGAAGCAGTCGCGCTCGGTCGGCACGTCGCTATCAATCACCGACGGTAAACACGCACCGTTCGAGACGTGGACGATGGGGGCCAGCGGCTCGATCATGCGGCCCGATTCGCGCACCAAGAAATTCTGCATATCGGCTGCCAGTGGTTTCGAAAGCAGGCCGCGCCAGCGCTGGCCCGCGCCCATCAACATGCCGCCGGTGTTGCCGTCTTTAAACGCGCAGCCGACCATGCTCACCACCGGAGAGAAACTCGTGTCAGAAAGTGGATTTACGTAACTTTTTGAGAGGGCCTGACACTCATCACGGCGAATAACACCAACGTCACCGTTATCTGCATCGACTTTCCACAGAGTAAGGAACTTACGGTCTTCAATCCCTTCACGGCTCAAGCGCGCATAACGACGGCCACGCATGTCTTCTGGACTCACGTCGAGGTCAATGTAGGCGATGTCGTTGCGCCAGAGAGTCGCGTCTTTGCCCGGCAGGGGGCTTGAGAACACGAGGCCGCGGCACTTCACGCGCTGAGGAGCGCTGATGCCGTAACGAGGGAAGAAGATGTGCACGTCTTTCGCGCAGCGGTTGGCGTCGCCGGAGATCCGCAACCCGTCGGTGAGGCACGATGATGAAGTCGCGAGAGTCACGCCGTTCACCAGCACTCCGGTACAGAATTTAAGTTTGTTCTTATCGACGATGACGACCTTGGCGATGCTGCCAGGACAAGAGACACCGTTATCACAGACGACACTTTGTTTCGCGAGCTCGGCTTCCATCTCGCTTTCGACGCTCTCGCGCTCAGCCACCGGCTGCTTGGATTCGACCTTCGCTTCTTTCCCACAGCTGGCCGTGGCAGCAGCAAGGGCGAGCAGCAAGCAGGTCAAAGAAAGTCTTTGGGCCTTAAACGACAAGGGAACCTCAATAAAATAATGTGTCTAGACTCCAGGGTAACGGGCCAACCCCACTCCTGTCCATCGAAGGCCTAAGATCGAGTAAATTTTTACCCAGAAAACTAGAGAAAAGGGCCCTTCTTGCCGATAAGTCGGGTCACTTGAGCGGTATACCGCCAGGCCTTAGAATAATGGGGTCACCCGATAAGATTTAAGTGACCGTAAGAAGGAGTCTGCCATGGATAAGAAGAAACTCGATCAGTTCAAAGCCTTGCTCTTGAAGCATCGCCAGCAAATCCTCAATGGTGGATTGCTAAATAATTCAGAGGACTTACATATCTCTGAAGAGGACCTCTCCGATGAGACGGACCTCGCCACCTCTATGATTAACCAGCAAATCTCATGCTCGATCCGTGACCGCGAGATCTTCAAGCTCCGCCGTATCGACCAGGCCTTGGAGCGCGTTCAAGACGGGACCTACGGCCACTGCGAAGAGTGCGACGACGAGATTGGTATGAAGCGCTTAGAGAACCAACCGTGGTCTGAACTCTGTATCGTGCACGCAGAAGAAAAAGAGCGCGCAGAAGCCCAGATCTACCGCCAAGCTTAGGCACAACAACTAGATTCTATTGAGAAATGGGTCCTTTCGAGGGCCCATTTTTTTGTCTACTTTTTCGACACTTCCTTCAATTTAGACAGTTCCGCCAGGGTTTCCCCTCCTAAGCCCTTGATCCCCCACCCCTCACCTTGGCAGACCCCTTGCTACTTATTACCCGACGGCGGGGACTTTCTCCGCTGGCCCGGTCTTTTGTGTTACTTAGTTGCAAAGGGAAGCGCGCATGAAGGCAGTTACTTCAAAAATGCTTAGTCTCCTCCTCACCATGATTCTCATGGCGCCAGGACACGCGGCCGCACCTCTCTCGGCTCAGCCAGCTAAGAAAGGCGTGCTTGAGCAGTCTTCTTATCCTGCCACTTTGCTCGAATCACGTTTCGCGAGCTGGGGCGTTGATCCCTCACGCACTTTGGCTTCCATCAATGTTAAGGACTCTTGGAAAATCTTCAAGAAGAACAGCAACGTTGTTGTGGCCGTGATCGATACCGGCATCCAAGTTGACCACCCGTACTTGGCAGAAAACATCCACGTTATTAAAGGTAAGAAAGGCGTTCAGAACTACGGCGTCGATTTCTCAGGTAAAGACTTGAGCTACATGCCGGTTGATAACCACGGCCACGGCACGCACGTTGCCGGCATCATCAAGAGCGTTTTCCCAGACGTGAAATTGGTCGCCTTGAAGTACTACAATCCACAAGCTTCTGGTCAACAGAACCTTGAGAGCACGATTAAAGCCCTTGAGTACGCTGTTCGCATGAACGTCGACGTCATCAACTACTCTGGCGGCGGTCCTGAGCCATCTGTTGAAGAGCTCCGCGTTTTGAAAGAAGCTGAACGCAAAGGCATCATCGTTGTCGCAGCAGCAGGTAACGAGCGCAGCAACATCGATGACAAGAAGAACGCTTACTACCCAGCGAGCTACGGTCTTTCGAACATCATCACTGTAGGCGCTCACGACGAAGAGATGCAGATCATTCCAAGCTCGAACTACGGTAAGAACTCGGTTGATATCGCAGCTCCAGGC
>Ga0115549_1000093_pt1 | contig 60487 bp, 52 predicted proteins | sample COGITO_mtgs_1004_2_FD_87176 | JGI IMG/M metagenome (GOLD analysis project Ga0115549, IMG submission 87176) | Pelagic marine microbial communities from North Sea - COGITO_mtgs_100430 | ecosystem: Environmental > Aquatic > Marine > Epipelagic | place: Germany:Helgoland, sampling site Kabeltonne...
ACCCATTACAAGCATTCGTATGCTTGTTGCTCGAAGACTACGCTGACGAATGGCTGTGGCGGCCAGCCATGCATTACCGCTGGCACTACGCTGAGGGAGCGCATTTTGCGAGCCGACATCTAGCCGACGAACTGACCCGCAGCATCCGCTTGCCTGGTGCTGTTAAGCGCTGGCAGCTGCGCTGGCGACAACGCCAAGGTTATACGATAGGCGACGGCATTACTCGAGACAACATTGCCGGTATTGAAAAAATTTACAGCCGTACTTTGCAGCAGTTGCAAACTATTTTCTCCCAGCGGCCTTTTATTATGGGCCAAAGGCCTAGCCTTGCTGATATCGGTTTTGCTGGTCCATTTTTTCGTCATTTCGGTCTAGACCCTGTGCCGCTAGAAATTATGCGTCAGCATGCACCGGCAGTACTCGAGTGGATTGCCCGACTGTGGAATACACGAATAGAAAATTGCTCGGCCGCTTGGCCCACAACCCAACCCGATCATTTGGGGCCACTGTTAGACGAAATAGGCCAACATTATTTGCCGTATCTGTGCGCCAATGCCGACGCCGTAACGAAGGGCCAAAAACGTTTTAATACACAGATCGGTGGCATTGCTTACCAAAAGGCTCGCTATTCACGCTACAGGGTAGGATGCTTGCACGAACTGCGCTTGCACTATGAGGCCCTACCCAACGAGGTAAAGGCGGCTGCCGAAACCTTGCTAAAAAATCATCATTGCTGGGAGCCACTATGGCAAAATACCGATTTGCCGCTGCTGCCAGATCAAGATCAAGGTTTGCCCTTTAGCGGCTCCACTAAAATGATTGGCGTAAATGAATAACGATTTTTTTATGTTGCGTGTCTTTTAAATAAAATATCAGTATTTTTTACCGGAGAATATAACGTGGAATTAAGAAATAAAATAGTCGTTATCACTGGCGGCGGAAGTGGCATTGGCAAAGCACTGGCCACACGCTTTAAAGCCGAGGGCACACAACAAATCGTAGTGGTTGATATCAATGTGGATAACGTTACTGCTGTAGCCAAACAGCTCGATTGCATTGCCATGACCGCCGATGTCTCTAAAGAGGAAGATATTCGGCGCGTGATTGAAGATACCGAAGCGAATGTCGGCCCCATTGACCTCTTTTGCTCTAACGCTGGCGTGGCGCTAGGACCAAGCATCGACTCGCCCAATCAGGAATGGCAGTCAAGCTGGGATATTAATGTAATGCCCCACGTTTATGCTGCGCGGCACTTAGTCCCGCGGATGGTGGCACGCGGCGGCGGCTATTTTTTAAACACCGCGTCAGCCGCAGGGTTGCTCAATCAAATTGGCGGTGCTGCTTACGCGGTAACGAAGCATGCGGCTGTCGGCTTTGCGGAATGGCTAGCCATTCATCATGCCCATGAGGGCATCAAGGTATCACTGCTGTGCCCGCAAGCGGTACGAACCCCTATGACCACTACCGATCTCGATAATACCAGCGTCTCAGCTGCCAGCGTAGATGGCATGATGGAACCGGAAATCCTAGCGGAGGTTGTCGTCAATCAATTACAAAAGGAAAGTTTTCTTATCTTGCCTCATGAAGATGTATTGACTTACATGCAGCGCAAAACGAGTAACTATGACCGCTGGATTAATGGCATGAATCGACTGATGCAAAAACTAACGGGAATCAGCTAAACGCGCGCGGGGTAATGCTACCTTACAGCAGGTTGAGACGCCTACTGCAATTGGCTGAGCACTAAGTTAGCGATCAGCTGAATACTCGCTCTCTTACTCATTTTTTGGTGAACCGTCAGTCGCTCCCAAAAATCAAAGGATGTAATAGCATCAACGGCTTCACGTATTTCAGTTGTCACGCCGGCCAATTCAGGCAACCACACATCCATATCTTTGCGAATGCGCTGCGCACCTTCCAGATAGTTCTGCTTGACCTGAGGAGATCGCCACATCAAGAGCTGCACTGCTCGCATAACCCCCGCCAACTCAGTATAGGCTGCAGCGTGAGACTCCACAGCGTGTGTTACACGCTCATCTAGCGTTCCGCTACGATCGCTCTGAGAAAATAGCTCGGTGTACCACGGCCTCATAGTCTCATCAATTTCAGCATAGAGTTTTTCCATTTCCGAAAAATGGCGGAACACCGTACGAATGGCCACGCCGGCTTTATCGGCTACTTGCTGAGCCGTAGGGATCATATGACCGGCATTAATCAAATCGACCATGGCATCGATAATTAATTGTCGACTACGCTCACTGCGCTGTATGCGACCGTCAGGCTTATTATTTTTTTGACTTTTTTTCAAACCGACCTCTCATCCTAGGCTGCATCAACGCAACCAATCTACTCAAGAACCTTGCTCTCTCTGTATTGCTCTCACTGTTGTTATTGCTCATGCTAACCGCGCGTTAATAATTGCAGGGCGCTGACTTAAGCTTAAGCTTATAAACCTACCATACCTTGCAGCTACAACTGCTCAAATTTAATTATGACAGCAAAATTAAAGCTGCCACACCTTCTTATTGGCATAATTGTGCCATAAACTTACTACTCCCGCGAGTGGCCACATTGTCAGCATTATCGCCGCTCATAATGCTCTAAATTGCAGGTGAAAATCGCTTCTTTGTTCCAGCCGATGTATTGTGTTTTTTTGTTTTGGCATATAAGATGTCAAAATAATAATCGACCCAGTTTAATGGGCGACCAATAGCCGGCAGGAATAGCAAGGCAGCGTCCTTGCGTGTGCAATGGGCCACGCCAATACGCCACTAAAAAACGCCGCTAACGCATTAATTAAGGAGTTTTCATGCCGCAACTTACAGAATTATGGGTCGATCGAACTGATATAAGAACCACCAAAATTGTCAATAGCACAATCCCCGATCTGACCGATGGCGAAGTTTTAGTAACCATTGATAAGTTTGGTCTCACCGCTAACAATGTCAGCTATGCTGTGTCGGGCGACTTCATCGGCTACTGGAAATACTACCCTGCCGACGATAATTGGGGCAAAGTCCCGGTATGGGGCTGTGCTAATGTGGTCGAATCTAAGTGCGCTGATATTCCTGTTGGTGATCGGCTTTGGGGATTTTTCCCTATGGCAAACAGTACCGTGCTTAGACCAGGCAAAGTCACCGATAAAAACTTTATCGATGATACTGACCATCGCAAGGAGCTGCCCGCTCTTTACAATGCTTATAGTCGCACCAAAGCAGAGCCCGAAGTTTTACAAACTATGGAAAATGAGCGTTGCTTGCTCTTCCCACTGTTTGCGACCTCCTATGTCTTATACGACTACCTTCTTGATAATAATTTTTTTGGCGCCGACCAAATACTCATTGGGTCAGCCTCATCAAAAACCGGCTTTGGCCTAGCTCATCTCTTGCAACAAGACAAAAACGTTAGTGCAAAAGTGGTGGGGATCACATCCAAAGGCAATACTGATTTTGTTAAGCGTTTAAATTGCTGCGATGATATTGTTGTCTATGGCGATGAAGATTCGATTGACCGCAATGTGCCCGCTGCCTATATCGATATGTCTGGAGACGTACGCTTAACTAAAGCCCTGCATATGCTACTGGAAGACAATCTAGTAGAGAGCGCCATGGTAGGAGCAAGCCATTGGGAAGACGGCGGCAAGGCCGGCGTATTACCCGGCGCAAAACCGAAATTCTTTTTTGCCCCTGGCCAAATAGCCAAACGCGATCAAGAGTGGGGGCCGGGCGTAATGTGGCAAAAAGCCATGATGGCCAGCGCAGGAATTGCTCAAGCCGTTAAGGATGAGATGACCGTGGATTGGACGACCAATGTAGACGATTTAGCCACACTATGGATCCAACTGCTCGACAACCAAATCCCAGCAAGCCGCGGCCTGATGGTATCGCTAGTCCATTAGCTCACCAATCAACCAAACGAAGAAACAGCTTAACCTGCCACTAAGCTGGCATTAGGCAAATCGAACTTAACACCCATAAAGTTCGATTTGCCAAATAAACCCTTTGCAGCATAAAGTATTTGCAACACTCGCTCACAATTGCAGTCATTGTGGCTCGGCTACTATACATTCAGGGCAAGAAAGGCGACGCCTATCATGCGCTTTCTAGTGCAAACGTAAGTCCAGCATTATTCTGCAAACGATCAATCAGCAAGCTACCCATGGCCGATGCGGGGGTCCAGATACCGCCTGAAGCTGCATCCGGATTTTCAAGCAAACAAACTGCACTTTCGGCAATCATTTTACTGGTAGATCCATAGCCAGGATCCATATCACCTTTCACGCTAGCTTTAATGACTTGCCCATCGGCATTTTGCCCAACCAACAAGATGTCATAAAAACCCGCTTCGCGCTGTTCGGGGGTTGGCCCTTCGCCTGGCTGAGTGGTATCCGTAGCCATCGACTTGTCGCTAGCTACTGCTTTGGCCATAGCCTCGCCTTTTTCACCAGGCCCTGTCATAAACATTTCATCATAAGCAAAGTCTTCGCCGTACATCTTACCTAACAATAAATTCGAGCGGTGAATGTTTTTGGTGTTAATCGATGCCATAACAAAAGGCGCCACCCAGCTTTCAATCACCTCATCATACATAGGCTTGTGTCCCGGAGGCTGGTCTACACCGGAAAAATCCTGCGTTAACGCAAATGGATTCATCAAAGTTGCCACTAAACCGGGGTCTTTAGCGGCCGCTGCCATAGTTTCCCTAAAGCTTGCAAGCGTGCCACCCGACCAAGTGCCTTTCATACCGCGCACGCGGCCTCTTACTCGCGGCACTACAGCTCCTAGCTGCTCGACTGCAGCTTGCTGCACAAAGTACACGCCCAAATCAAACGGAATAGAATCAAAACCGCAAGAAAATACAATTCGCGCCCCGCTCACTTTAGCTTGCTCACCATGCGCATCAATCATCTGCTTCATCCAAGCAGGCTCGCCACATAAATCGACATAGTCAGTACCCAATTCCGCACAGGTAGCGACCAGTTCATTGCCATATAATTGATAAGGGCCCACCGTTGTCAACACTACATGCGCGCGCTCAACCATGCTTTTAATTGAAGTAATATCGCTCGAATCAGCCACAACCAAAGGCACATCAGCATCAATGCCGAGCTCATCGCGCACCGCTTCCAGTTTGGCAAGGCTGCGCCCAGCCAAAGCCCAAGACACTGAGCCGTTAACACCGTATTGTTGATTAAGATAGCTCGCGACTAGCTTTCCGGTGTAGCCGGTAGCGCCATATACGACAATGCCTAAGTCTCTATTTTTGCTCATTTTTTGCTTCCTAAGTTTGAATTGGGGTTGCAGCTAATCATTATCAACGCCGCAAGAAATAATTAACAGTTGAAAATACTAAATTGACTAATTATTTACAGCGACCCTTCGTGTTGAAGCGCGAGCAGCCTTGATCCTGCGCATTAACACTTGCGCATTACACAATGTTAATCATGGGGCAAAGGCACCCATTACCCGAAACCTCTTGAGCGTCGCTATGACTAACCACCACAGCCTATCGTTACGGGGATGATCTTAGTCCAACAACTTCATCGCTAATGCGCTCAACTTTAACGCCGCTCGGTGGAATGACTGGGAAATATGCTATGCATTTTTACATCGAGGCCAGATCGGCACGCCACCAGCCGCACACACCCAGCCTGTGCAAAACCGCTACAAAATATCGTTAGAATCAATACAAAAATTCGCTTCTTTGTCGATCAAATAGGGTTATTGATACGCATACAAGAAGAGGCCGGGAAATGGGTGGTTGGTTTTCGAGCACCTCCACCTTGCCAACCTTCACCAACCCATAACAAACTTTTTTATTGATGAAATGAGACTGCAGATGTTGTTGATTCGAGCAAGCCGCAGGCCTTCACGCCGCAATGAAACCGCTTAATAACTGTTTAAATGCTCACAGCCTCTGAGATTAAGCTGCAAGGGTAGGCGTTAATATAAGGGCTCTTTTACTTTCTAGCCCTTCATGATTCTTGCTGTACAAGTAGCTTGGCTGCCCTGCTTATCATGAACGCTTTGAATACTTTCACACGCGCATTGTTGCGTAAATCGGGGTGTGTCAATAACCAAATATTAGACCCAAAATGAAATTTTTCTGGTGTAAGTGCTTGCAAAGTATGATCCAGAGGCAGCCGCAACGGTGACAAAAAACCAACGCCCACACCACTGCAAATAGCCTCATAAACCTCATTGTAGCTATTGGTGCGCATAATAATTTTGGTGTCGGGATGGATAGCAAGGATATCAGCCTCGCTATCCATTTGCCCCTTCGGGCCGCTCTGTATGACCCAAGGATAATCTTCAGGGGCCTGGCTATTCATTTGCTTAATTAACTCGCGACTTCCGTAAATGTACATTGGCATGAAACCGAGCTTAACCGCCACTAAATCTTTAGGTGGCGTTTCAACAAATCTAATTGCGACATCAGCTTCTAAACGAGTCAAATCGGTAAATTCAGAGACCGCGTTAATTTGCAAATCAATCTCAGGATATTGCTGCAGAAAATCCGCAAAAATTGGCTGTAAATTTAGCGCCCCGCTACTGGGCTTCGTGATACACAATGACCCACTTAACTCTGAGTCGTGGCTTTTAAAAACTCGTTGAATTTGGTTAATTTGATCTTCAACAGCAACCGCCTGTTGCTGTAACTTAACCCCATACTCTGTCAATTGGTAACCATTACTGAGGCGATGAAATAGTATCGAGCCTAACTGCTGCTCAAGCTTTTCTAAACGCCGCGCAACGGTTGAATGATTAACGTCAAGCTGCTTAGCTGCACCACTTAAGGAGCCCGCGCGCGCAACCGCTAAAAAGTATTCAAGATGATCCCAGTTCATCTCTGCATTATTGCACAGCGATTTGGCGAATGTCTAGCATTTACGCACAGCTTGAGAAACATTATAATCGGCGGCGATGGCAATATGATTGCATAATTCTTGAAGACGAAGACCGTGATCGGGCCCCAAAATCCGTCATCTGTACAACCAATTAAACGTCAAAATTCATGAGGCCAAAAGGCAAGTTATGACCAATACTACTAAAAACATTCTCACGGGGCTTGGTATAGCCGTTGCTGCCATCGCTTTATTTTTGATGGCACTACCTACTATTTTGCACAGCGCCGGCTTACATCCGAAATACGAAGGCGAGACCGTTTCGTTACCTGGCAAGCGAGCATTGGTTATCACCACGAGTCACTCCATGCTAAACCTACCGGGTGAAGCCACGGGCAAACCAACCGGGGTTATGGCTTCAGAAATGACACACCCTTATTACAATTTTCTTGATGCTGGTATGCAAGTAGACGTGGCAAGTATTAAAGGCGGCGCTATTCCCGTTGATCCATCAACTTTATTTTATATGATAAAAACGCCAGAGGATGACCGCTTTTTACAAGACCCCACGTTCCAAGCCAAAGTAAAAAATTCTATGCGCATTGATGATGTTGACTTCACTCAGTACGATATTATTTTTATGTCTGGTGGCTGGGGTGCGGCTTATGACTTAGGTTACTCAGACGTGCTAGCCAAAAAAATCAGTGAAGCCTACTATGCACAAACGCCCGTAATTGGCGGGGTTTGTCACGGCGTGCTTGGTTTAATTAACGCCAAAGACCGTGATGGCAATTTGTTAATTGCTAACCGTAAAATGACAGGCGTAAGCGACAAACAGATTAAAGAACTGGGTATATCCATGACACCTCAGCACCCAGAGGCGGAGCTACGCAAAGCTGGCGTACTCTATGAAAGCAACTCCGCTTTTCGTGATTTTTTTGCCACACATGTAGTGGTCGATGACGAGCAGCGCTTTGTAACAGGTCAAAACCAGAATTCGGGCCACGCCACCTCGCAGGCAATGATGGCATTGGTAAAAAATCAAAGCAAAGATAACCAGTAAACAAAATAGAGAAATACCTCATGAAAAAGGTACTCAGCGTTATTATCGCGCTGCCAGCGGTGATGTTTATAATGACCGGCCTGCGCTGGCTGGTTGATCCGGCTACTGCAGCAGCTCAATTTGGCATGCCGCTCCTTGATGGCATTGGCCTCAGTACCCAAATCGGTGATCTGGCCGCATTTTTTATCGCAGGCGGTATGTTCGTTTTTATCGCGCTTATAACAAGTAAACGTAGCTGGTACTATCCGCCAATCATGCTAGTAGGCTTCACCGCGCTATTTCGCGTTTTGGCTTGGTTGTTACACGATGCGACTCTGGCCGTACAAATGATCGTGCCAGAAATTGTGATAGCGGTATTATTATTAGCCGCCTCGCGGATAATACCGGAGCACGAGTAATTGACATTGGCAACTATTCAAGGCTCCAGCTGGCCACGCCTACTCTTGCTCGCCATAGTTATGCCGCTCTTGGCAAGCAGCTTGCCCGCGCAGGCTGCGTCCATGTCAACATCGCTATTTACTGAAAGTTCAGAGCGACCCAATATTGTTCTCATTCTCGCTGATGACCTTGGTTTCACCGACCTCGCCTCCTATGGCAGTGAAATCAGCACTCCTAACCTATCAACGCTGGCCAAAAATGGTTTAAGTTTTACCAATTACCATACTGCCGCTAGCTGCGCACCGACACGGGCCATGCTACTGACCGGGGTTAACAATCACCGTGCTGGTGTGCCCAATATTCCCGAGATGATTCCACCCCAACAACGACGGCATGCTCATTATCAGGGTACGCTTGGGCGCAATGTGGTCACTGTCGCTACCCTGCTACAAGACAATGGCTACCACACCTACATGGCGGGAAAATGGCACTTGGGTATGACGCCAGACCTACTTCCCAGTCGACGTGGATTTGAACAAACCATAGCTTTAGCCGATTCAGGAGCCGACAACTGGGAGCAAAAACCCTACCTACCGATCTACGAAAAAGCTAATTGGTTCGCTGATGGCGAAGAAACCACACTGCCAGAGGACTTTTACTCGTCACGTTTTTTGGTTGATAAGGCCATAGAATTTATCGATAGTAATCACGCCGATGACAAACCATTCTTCACTTATCTGCCCTTTCAAGCGGTGCATATGCCGGTACAAGCACCCCAAGCATTTATTGATCATTACATGGGTGTTTATGAAGCGGGCCCTCAGGCATTGCGCGAACAGCGTCATGCTAACGCTACGGCACTAGGAATTGTGCCCGCCAGTAGCCCCATGGTAACTATGGCAACTACCGATGATTGGCAAGCAATGTCCGCTGAAAAAAAGCGCTATGAAGCCAAGCGCATGGCTGTGTATGCGGCAATGGTCGAAGCGATGGATTATCACATTGGCCGCCTCATTGAATATCTAAAAGAAACGGACCAATACAAGAAGACTATTTTTATATTCGCCTCCGACAATGGCAGCGAGGCTAGTGGCCTCGCCAATCAGAATACTTCACTCAACCAACGGGTCTTGCGCGCACAAAACTATAACGCCGATTATACAACGCTAGGGCTAAAAGGAAGCTTTAATGCCATAAGCCCAAGTTTTGCCAGTGCTAGCGCCTCTCCGCTGGCCTACTACAAGTTTTATGTTGGTGAGGGTGGTATGCGTGTGCCCCTGATTATCGCCGGCGACTCGATTCCTTTAAAGAACGAGCTTTCTAACGCGTTTAGCTTTGTCACTGACATTACTCCAACCATTTTGGCGCTCACACAAACCACGAAGCCAGCGGAGCGTTACGGCGGAAGAAAAGTTGAAGCTATCATAGGTCGCAACCTCTTACCTTTACTCAACGGGCACACTAAGCGCGTCTATGCCGAGCAGGATTCCGTGGGCTACGAACTTGGTGGGCATGCTGCGCTATTTCAGGGTGACTTCAAAATCTCGCTCAACCGCGCACCGCTTGGCAATAATGAATGGCGTCTCTACAATATTGTGACCGACCCTGGTGAAAGCAAAGACCTCAGCTCAATGATGCCCGCTAGGTTGCAGAATATGCTTGGCCTATACCATCAATTTACTATTGATAATAAGGTGCTTCCAGTTGCTGCTAACTATTATGCACAGCGCCAAGTCGCTTTAAACGGCTTACAACAACGATTTGGCTCACAAATACTGCTCATGATCTTGACCGTGTTAGTTGTTTTGCCGTTTTACTTAGTCTATCGACTATCTCACAAATAATAGATGAATCTCTTGAGGCCGGCGGCCGGCCCTACTGTACCGTTAACATCTCGTCACTCGCCAATCATTGCCCCAGATCCAATAGCCCGCTAAAATTGCGGGCCGGAAGCGTCTGCGTGCCTCATTGAATTAGGCGCTGGCAAAGTGCAATGCAAGTTAAAATACTTAATGAGAAAAAAAGAAGCGCTCATACCGCACTGTATTAATGTGCTTGAGGTTACTTCCACCCGTCTTTGATAAAGAGGTATTTTATGCAACTTATCAACACCGCGTTCAGCACGCTCAACTGTGAAATCAGCGATTTCATTCTAACACTTACACTCAGTCGCCCCGATCACATGAACGCCTTCACAGTAGAGATGGCAAAAGAACTCATTACCGTGTTTGACCAAGCTAGTGTTGATGACAGCATTCGGGCCATTGTGGTAACCGGTGCTGGCAAAGCATTTTGTGCAGGCATGGATTTGTCGAGCGAGAACAATGTTTTTGGCCTCAATGAAGATCTGCGACCAACACTCGATGACATGGAAAATCGCTTGGACGACCCAGAAATTGCTGAAGGAGTGCGCGACACGGGCGGCCAAGTTACACTGGCCATTTACCGTTGCAACAAACCGGTAATCGCTGCCATCAATGGCGCTGCGGTGGGTATTGGTGCCACCATGACGTGCGCCATGGATATACGCCTAGCCTCAGAATATGCGCGTATTGGTTTTGTTTTCAATAAAATCGGCATAACCCCAGAGGCCTGCTCAACCTGGTTTTTACCGCGTATTGTGGGGATATCCCGCGCACTTGAGTGGTGCTACACCGGTGACATTCTCAAACCCGAAGAAGCACTTGAAGCTAATTATATTAAAGCCATAGTGCCAGCAGACCAACTGCTCGATGAAGCGTATAAAATTGCACAAAAAATTGCTCAGCACAGCCCAGTCGCCATCGCACTGACCCGACAAATGATGTATCGCAACTCTGCGCAGCCTCATCCACTTGAAGCACACAAAATTGATTCATTAGCCATCTTCTATCAAAGTTTGACCGATGGTAAAGAAGGTGTGCAATCATTTTTAGAAAAACGCGCGCCGGTATTTACTAGCAAAAGCTCTACCGACATGCCTGATTTTTTTCCTTGGCAGAGCTAGCCGGCGCTGCCACACCTCAACGTCTGTATTGTAACGTGATGCCAGCTGATACACTATTTTTGGTGGGTTTACCGTCGATCAAACAACAAATAGTCATTCGAGCTATTTTTAGCTGACGCTAGTAGCGCGGGTAAAACAGGTCTAATTTAGAACTAAACCAGAGGTGTTTATGAAAAATTTTATTCTCTTTAATAAAATATTATTATTAGCGTTTTGGGCAGTGTTTATTATTGATTTTATATGGCCAGTCCACGTAGTAATCTTGCCTATAGGCTTACTAATGGGCGTAATTCATGCTGTAGAGTTTTTTTGGCAGCGCAAGGCTCTCAAAAAAGCGGGCGAATCGGATATGCAAGCACTCGTGCAAACATTGCTCTTTGGAGTACTTTATTGGCGCTCTGTAGTCAAACGAAACTAGTTTGCAGAGCACTAGCTGACAGCCTCATGCCCTCTTGGCGCAGGGCTGAAGGGGTCGTGTTTGTCCAGCGCTTGAACGAACGCCTAAAATTAGCTGCATCGCTAAAGCCTAGCAAATAAGCCACTTCAGACACAGGCAAGGTCGTCGTAATCAAGTATTCACTCGCTAGGCGGCTGCGAACTTGATCGAGCAGTTGCTGAAAGCGGCAACCTTCTTTGGATAAACGCCGCTGCAGCGTACTCTCACTTATATTTAATTTTTTCGCCACTGCGCTACTGTTAGGGAACCCAGATCCAGATTTTAGTAAAACTTGCTGAACACGCTCGCTAACGCTACCCCCAGTATTTTCAAACGGTAACAGCCGATCGCATTCACGGCGAAATATCTCTTGCGCCACAGGGTTCGCAGTGGATATTGCAGTACGAATACTCGGCGTATCAAAGCTGAGCACTCGGCGTTCACAGTTAAAATGAACGCTCGAACCAAATACCCGATGATACGAGGCTGAATCATAAGGCGCATCATAATCGAGCTCTAGCTTGAATCGAATCAATTGCTTGCCAACTAAAATACTTCCACTTTTAATAATAGCCGCATACAGTATTTCACAATAAAAGCGCTCTAATTCATAAGGTAGCTGAGGCGCGCGGACGCTAATTTCAAAGCTACCTGCGTTTGGGATCAGCTCAATGCGTATGCTAGGAAGTATGGCGCGGTTGTAGCGAACCAATAATTTTAGCGCATCACCTATTGTTGAGCTGCTCAATAAGGCATACCCAAAAATTCCTTGCGATGCAATATCAATCCGCGAACCAAGCTTGAGACCTAATTGTCGATCGTGAGTCAACTCTAGAGCAGCACTGCACATACTGTCCATTTGAGCCGCGAGATCAGCTGTGGTAACACTGGCCGCTTTGCTCAAGGGACGCGACCGCGAAACTGCCTTAGCAAGCAATTGACTCTCGCTGACCCCTAACTCGATTAAAATCTCGAGGAGAGTAGATTGATAATAGAAATGCATTGCAGGCCCATAGATTGAATTTCCACGTGACGGTAATTAACTCCCTGAACGACTGTATTTAACTCCCTTTGACCGCTCGCTGTCAACTAAACTCCACAAATCGCGTATTACGCATCTGCAAAATCAGCGAAGTATACCGACAGCAGGACGTCGCTTGGTATCATCCCACTTAACAACAATGCTATTGAAGGTTCACCTATGCCATCTTACAAAGTGCCCCTACGGGACATGCAGTTTTTAATCAACGACGTGCTTGATTACCCCGAGCATTATTCTACGCTCGCCAATGGCGAGGAAGCCTCACCCGATATGGTTGACGCCATACTGGAAGGCGCGGCCACCCTTTGCGAAGAAGTATTAGCGCCTATCGACCTATCGGGCGATGCGCAGGGTTGCCGTTTCGATAACGGCACTGTTACAACGCCTGACGGTTTTAAAGAGGCCTATCGACAATTTGCAGAAGGCGGCTGGCAAGGCCTATCATTTCCAGAAGAGTTCGGCGGGCAAAACCTGCCTGCATCAGTCAGCCTGTTTAAAACAGATATGGTCGGTACCGCTAATTGGGCTTTCAGTATGTATCCGGGCTTAAGTATGGGCTGCATCAACACGCTGTTAGAGTACGGCTCGGATGCCCAGAAAAAGCAATATTTGCCTTCATTAGTTTCAGGCGAATGGACCGGCACTATGTGCCTAACAGAGCCACACTGCGGCACTGATCTAGCACAAACAAAGACCATGGCAGAACCACAAGAGGATGGAAGCTACCGTCTTACCGGCACTAAAATATTTATCTCTGCCGGCGAGCATGACCTCACCAGCAACATTGTGCATCTAGTACTGGCGCGGCTTCCTGGCGCACCCAAAGGAACGCGCGGCATATCATTATTCATCGTGCCTAAATTTTTGGTTGATGCCGACGGCGCTATCGGCGATCGCAACACAGTCAATTGTGGATCAATCGAGCACAAGATGGGCATTAAAGCTTCGGCGACAGCCGTATTGAACTTTGATGCCGCCACTGCTTATTTGATTGCGGAGCCTAATCAAGGCCTCGAGGCGATGTTTACTTTTATGAACGTTGCTCGCCTCGGCACTGCTATTCAAGGTATTTGTCATGCCGAAAGGTCTTTTCAAGGTGCTCTAGCTTACGCTCAAGAGCGGCGCTCTATGCGAGCGCTATCGGGCACTAAGGATCCTGAATTCGGTGCCGATGCCCTCATTTGGCATCCCGACGTAAGGCGTATGCTATTGACTCAAAAAGCAATTGCCGAGGGCGGACGCGCCATGATTTATAGCGTGGCAAAAGTAGCCGATCACCTGTCAGAGGCAACGCTTGCGGGCGATACGGCTAAAAAAGAGAAGTATGAAAATGAGCTGGGATTTTTCACCCCCATTCTCAAAGGCTTTCTTACCGAGACCGGCCTTGAAGCGGCCAACCTCGGCATACAAGTATTCGGGGGCCACGGCTATATTCACGACCACGGCATGGAGCAAATCGCCCGCGATGCCAGAATTGCAACGTTGTATGAAGGTACAACCGGTATCCAGGCACTCGATCTTTTAGGCCGCAAAGTATTACTCGCTACAAAAGGCAAGTGTGTTCGCGACTTTACTAAAGTTATGTTTGACTTTGCGAAGCAGCATGCGCTGGCTGGCACACCTTTAGGTAAGATGTCTCGATCACTACTTAAGCGGGCGCTGGAGTGGAATGTTCTAACCACTCGTATTATGCTGCGCGCCAGGAGCGATCGGGAATTGGTCGGTTCAGCATCGGTCGATTACTTGATGTATTCAGGCTATGTAATGATGGCTTATTTTTGGGCACTGCAAGCCGGAAAGGCGGCCGAACTGCTTGCCAATGGCAAGGGCAAAGAAGCTGATGCCTTTTACCAAGCTAAAATTCAAACCGCTGAATTTTATTTTGCTCGACTTCTACCGCGCGCCAATGCCCACAGAACCTGTGCAGTAGCACCTACTAAAGCGGTTATGCAAATGGATAACAACCACTTCACTTTAGAATGAAAGGTGAAGCTTTAGTTAGCTGCGTCTCTTTTGTTTTCGCCGGTATGACATATCGATGAGCGAAGAGTCATTGACCCAAAGCCAAGCCTGCCCCCACCACGAAGTCATTGTTGTGGGGGCAGGCTTGGCTGGTATTGGTGCGGCTATTAAACTGCACCAAGCCGGTATGGACTTTTTAGTTTTAGAGAAAGCAGCTGAAATTGGTGGAGTGTGGCGCGAAAACACCTACCCCAACTGCGGCTGTGACGTCCCCTCGCCCCTATATTCGTATTCTTTTGCCCCCAACCCTAACTGGCAACACTTCTTTGCCAAGCAGCATGAAATTAAAAACTACACCTTCGAGACCGCCAAGCAATTTGGCGTTATGGGGGCGATCAAGTGTCATCATGAAATGCTCAAAGCCACTTGGTGCACCGAGAAGAAAATATGGTATTTGCATACCAGTAAAGGACTCTACAGCAGCCGCTTTGTCATCATGGCCTGTGGTCCTATGCACAAACCAACAGTACCCAAGATTGAGGGCTTTGAAAAATTTACTGGCACAAGCTTTCATTCGGCGCAGTGGCAGCATGACTACGACTTACAAAATAAGCGTGTTGCCGTTATTGGCACCGGCGCATCATCCATCCAATTTGTACCCGCCATAGTGGACCAAATAAAACAGCTCACATTGTTTCAACGCACGCCACCCTGGGTACTGCCCAAAATGGATTGGCGCATCCCGTCACGTTGGCAAAAGCGATTTAAACGCTTTCCATTTATTTTATCCTTACTGAGAAAAGTCATTTATTTACAGTTTGAATTTTTAAATACCAGCCTCAACTGGCCCAAACTGCGTCTGCGCCTGCAAAACGGCGCGCTAAAAAATATTCATCGCAGCATCAAAAATGAAGATCTGCGCGCCAAGCTCACCCCTACTTTCGCCATTGGCTGCAAACGCATACTTATGTCTAACACTTGGTATAAAGCTTTAAGTCAAGAAAAAGTAGTCGTGACCAATGGCGTTCAAAAAATTCGAGGTAACTCGATAATCGCCAGTGATGGCACTTCAGCAGAGGTCGATGCTATTATTTTTGCTACGGGCTTTGAGGTCGCTAACCCCCCTATTGCGGAGCGAATTTTTGGCAGTGCAGGCATTTCACTAGCCGAGCAATGGCAAGGTAGCCCCGAGGTCTATTTAGGCACCACTACCAAAGACTGTCCCAATCTTTTTCTTACTTTTGGGCCAAACCTTTATACGTTTTCATCGGCCTTCGTCATTATTGAAGCACAACTTAAGTACATCATGAGCGCTTTGCTAAAAGTGCGTTCAAAAAATATTAAGAGCTTACAACTCAACGAAGAGAGATCGACTCAATACAATAATAAAGTACAGCAAGCATTGCAGAGCACCGTTTGGAACAACGGCGGCTGCACCAGTTACTTTATTGATAAGACCGGTCGCAACAGCACCAACTGGCCGTGGACGACATTCACTCTGCGCAAACGGCTAAGACGATTTAATTTGAAAGATTACAATATAGAAAAAGTAAGCCCATAGTAGCTGACTAAAAAATCTTTTGGTATATGCTAAAACAACTAAAAAATCTTATAAACGCTTGATAATAATGGAAAATATTATGACCCTCAGCGCAAAAATACTAGGTGCTGCAAGCTTATTTATCTCGCTTGCAGCACCTGCCGCCACTGGAGATTCCACTCAACTTTTGTGGGGAGATACCCACGTACACTCCACCTACTCGTTTGATGCTTTTCTAAATCAAAATCAAAGTGCCGACCCTGACACAGCCTACCGCTGGGCCAAAGGCTTGCCCGTAATTCACCCTTACAATCGCACTCGCGTACAAATCAACACGCCACTAGATTTTTTAGTGGTATCCGACCATGCAGAGTTAATGGGCGTCATAAGGGCCATTGATAACGACACAGCCGTATTCGACAACGAAGGATTAATAGCCGGACTGCTCCGCCGTTTCAGAAGTTATGTTTTACTCGATGCTATTGAGACAGAAGCCGGGCGAGAATTTTTCAATCGATTGTTGCCCGTGGCGGTAGAAAGCCCAGATCAGGACCCGGTGTTAGCCGACGGCATCAGTAATCCATTTGGCGACACATCGACTACTCAAAAAACCGCGTGGCACGAAATTGTCGACGCCGCAGAGCGTCACAACAACCCAGGTAAATTCACCAGTTTAATTGGCTGGGAGTGGAGCTCAATACCATCGGGCGTTAATCTGCATCGGGTCGTTATCACGCCTGAAAATGGCGAAACGGCCAAACAATTTCAACCTTATGGGTCAGATCAAAGCCAGTACCCTGAAGACCTTTGGCAATGGCTTGAGGCCACGCAACAAGAAACAGGCGCTCGCTTTCTAGCTATCCCTCATAACCCGAATATCTCAAAGGGTTATATGTTTGCTGAAACCACATTACGCGATGTACCCATTACTGCCGAATATGCACGTCGACGCATGGAATGGGAGCCAGTGGCCGAAGTCACGCAGCTAAAGGGCGACTCCGAAACTCACCCCGCACTTTCACCCAATGACGAATTCGCCGATTTTGAAACCTATCAGTTTTATATCCAACAGCAGTGGGAACCCTACCAAGCCAAAGCGGGCGACTACATCAGGCCAGCACTACTCAAGGGCTTAGCTATCGAGCAGAGTGTTGGCGTCAACCCTTTTAAGTTTGGCTTGATTGGCTCGACCGACGCGCATACTGGGTTGGCTTCAGCCGAAGAAAATAATTTTTGGGGGAAAATGGCCAGAGACTCTATCCCGGAAAATAAAAGAGCCGACATCAACACCTACGACTCTAAAAACACCAGCGGTTGGAACATGGGCGCACAAGGATTGGCAGCGGTATGGGCCGAAGAAAATTCACGAGACGCCATTTTTTCAGCTTTTCAACGCAAAGAAGTTTATGCCACCACCGGCCCGCGTATCGCCGTTAGGTTTTTTGCAGGCTGGAACTTCACTGAAAATGATGCCCAAGCAGAGAACATTGCCGAACTAGGTTATGCCAACGGCGTACCTATGGGTGGCGATCTAATCCAACCTACCGTCAGTACCGACATACCCAAATTTTTAATTCGTGCGGTCAAAGACCCCAAAGGCGCCAATCTAGATCGTGTGCAGGTCATTAAAGGCTGGGTCGATGCCGATGGAAAAACGCACGAAAAGATATATAACGCGGCTTGGTCTGCTGAACGCAAGCTCGATGCAAACGGTCAATTACCTGCCGTAGCCAACACCGTTGACATCAGCTCTGCTAGTTATACTAACGACGTAGGCAGTGCAGAATTCTCTATTCTTTGGAGCGACCCCGATTTTAATGCGCAGCAAAAAGCATTTTACTATGTGCGCGTACTGCAAATTCCTACGCCACGCCACTCGCTTTATGATGCCGTCGCTCTACAAACTGAGGCGCCTCAAGAGGCGCCAGCGACCATTCAGGAGCGTGCCTACACATCACCTATTTGGTACACCCCTTAGTACATACCTAGTCCATATGTAGTAATAACCCGCCACTGAGACTAGCTTAGCCACCCTGCCAGCAAGGCTAAGCCAAGCTAGATTTTTTTCGGCCCTTTCTTGCCGGCTTTTTATTTGTCGGTTTTTCAATTGCCGATGCGCTTGATTTTTTTACAGGCCGAGCTTGGTTGTTCAGTAACCCTGCCGCATCTTCAAGCTCCGTCAAGGCCTGCTCCATATAGTCAATTAGGCGCTGCGCCTGCGGCATGGTGCGGCGGCAAGCGGTAATACCAAAGTCGACATTTTTATCGTAAGTTACCATAGTGATATTGAGCGCAATGCCTTCGGTAACAATCGATGCTGGATACACCCCCTCAAGCCTAGCGCCATTCCAAAACATGGGTTCACGCGGGCCGGGCACATTAGAGATAATTGTATTGAATGGCGGCAACCGGCTCATCAAACCTAACGGAATCATCAACAACCCCGGCATTTGAATCATCATACTGACTAATTGCGCCTCAGCAGGGGACATCTCTTTAAAGTAATCTTTACCGGCAACAGTAGATGCCTGAATTGCGACCATCCGTTGACCGGCATCGCTAATATCGGTGGCCAAATCAGCGATCATAGTGCCTACAGCATTCGATGAATCCAAATCGCCGTCACGACGCAGCGAAATAGGCACCATCGCTTTAAGAGATTTTTCCGGCAGCTTGGAATGATTGCGTAAGTACAGCCGTAGTGCACCCGCACACATCGCCAACACCGCATCATTAAAGGTGCCGTCGAACGCCCTACCCACGGCACGAATACGCTCGAAAGACCACGACTGAGCAACAAAGCGTCGCGCGCCGTCCACCGGCGTATTAATTGATGAGCGGGGTACGTTGAGAAATGGCATCATCAAAGGGCCGCCTTGCCCCATCCACGCCCCTGTAAAACGCTTCAGCGCGCCGAATAAATGTACGCCACTATCGAACGTCGATTTCAATACCTCACTGACATTGCGTAACTCGGCATCACTAAAAGCCGGCGGCTCACGATGATCCAGTGATGCACGATATTGCTCACCGGCCTCGCGCGACAGGGGTGAAACATGAATACGATGGTGCGGATCTTGAGAGAGCATGCTGCGGCCAAGATGAATCGCTCGAGAACCATCAACGGCCGCATGATGATACTTGGAATACACAGCAAGCTGGCGATCTTGCAAACCCTCTATCAAGTGCATTTCCCAAAGCGGACGATTGCGATCGAGTAAGGTACTGTGTAGGCGCGAAACCAAATTAAACAGCTCGCGATAACGCCCCGGCTTAGGTAGTGCCGAGTGGCGAATATGATAGTCCAAATCAAGCGACTCATCCTCTTGCCAATAACTTGGGCCAGCAGGACCAAGCAGACCCGTTTTCAATCGGTCGGCGAATGGCCGCTGAAATTCATTGGCACTGCGCAGCCCATCGGCAAGACCATGCAAAAATTCTTGCTCGTCAACTCCTTCAGGTAAGGTAAAAAGATTCACCCCGCCTACATGCATCGGCGTCTCACGACTTTCCGAGAGCAAAAATGCAGTATCTAAAAAACTCAATCGCTTCATGAAATCACCTTCTGTACGGCTCTTTTGGCTAGTCGTTTTTAACCAGCTACTTTCTTCTTGCTCAAACTATTTGTAACTTTTTGCTAAGCATTTATTTTCTTTTTTCGAGAGATCTTTGTTTTACTTACATATTCCTCTTCATAATTTATCAATATTTCATCTAACACTTTGCTTATGCGAGTTTGCATGCGAATCATTTCAATCTTTCGCCAACTCGAGTGCTCGCCAGAAGCCACTAACTCCATGGCCTCCTCTGATGAAATACGCATCAACATTTTAAAGGGGTTGTGAAAGCGGCTGCGAGGCAGAATGTTAATGTCACCAATATAATCCTGATTGACTACGGATATAAAGGTATTGGCCGCGCGTGCCCAGGCCGTGTCCCGATTTAGCGGTTTTTGCCAAATAGCCGCAGTCGCATTCAACCATTCGCGAGTCGTTTGTCTGGCTGTACTAGTCAAAATAGCCCGGACGCCACGTTGATGCTTACTGTCGGTAATAAACGGTAGAATGGCTGGATTCGCCTGACTCACAATATAGTGATTGACACCATAAAGCCGCGCCAGACGCTTACTGGGAAGATCATCGCTCACCGAACCATCCACCCACTTGCGAGAGGGCAAATAGGGCTGACGCTCGCCCTGCTTATTACGTGCCTCCAGCATCACCGGCGGAAAAATACCCGGCACTGCGGTTGAAGCCAGCACTGCATTTCGGATCAATACATTGGGAGAAGTAATTGCATTTAAAAGGCGAGACGTTTGGTGCGTCTCGGCTGCAGCGACCGAGATATTCAGCATTCTGCCGGTATGCTCAAAAGCTTCTTGAAAAGTCATGTCTGGAATCATACGAGCAATGGACGCCTCAACCTCAGCAGCGCGCAACATACCAGCCCCTGTGCCACGGTCCTGAATGGCCAGCTCGGCTTCACGAGCAACTTCGTCGGTCAAATAGTCATAGCTAAGTTTGTCGGTAAGCTCATCGTCAGCGTGGGTGCACAGCAAAGCTCCAACCAATGCACCACCACTAGCACCGGACATAATATTAGGGAGTAACCGCTGCTCCCATAGCGCCTTCGCCACACCAATATGAAAATACAGCAACATACCCGAACCGCTCATCATCAACGCCGACCGGCCAAAACAATGATGGGCGCGCCGAAAGAAATCGAGCTTTTCTTCAAAACTAATATCATCGACTGCAGGGCTTGCAAGCAGCTCAAGTGCCGAGGCAATTTCATCAACATAATCGACAATTAATTGCTTGGTACCAAATAGTGCCGGCTCATACAGTGACGATTTGCCCATGCCTCCCATGTTGCCATGAATACCCTCATTAAGCGTAAACAGTAAACCGGCGTAGTCGTGTCGTGCACGCTGCGACTGTAAGCGATCTAAGCGAATACGGATCGATACATGATCGTACTGACTCGACACATCATTACTACGCCACCGATCACGACCTCGCTCCTTATCATAGGCTAAAGCGAGATCCTTCCACTCGTCATAGCTTTCGGCCTCTTCGAGGGCTTTTTCGAGCTTGCGATTTTTCAACATCATTCGTTCGACTTCCTAAAAGCTAACCGCAGAATCTTTTGCCAGTATTTAAACAGCGGCGCCAAGAGCCGAGCGTCCGGTAGCCGGCTATTCAATTCTACAGAAAAGGTGTGGGTTCATTGTACACAGTGCAACAGCAGTGTACCTACCCAAGTTGGATCCGCTCGCTACAAAAGCGTTGGGGGAAAAACCAGCCGGCTTGAGCGGAGGAAGGTTGCAGCACCACAAAATCACTTTGAAAAACCTTCATCGAGAATAATTCAAGTTATTCTTTTTTATGGGTTTTTATGCCGGTACAGCTTTTATTCCAAGAGTCATGGGCATTCATTTCTGCAGTAACTTTTGAGCATTTTGTGCAAATTCATCCGCGTCTTTTTTATCGCTCAGCAAGTTACCCAAACTGAATGGCACGTCAATGCCTTTACTCATACCCGGCTGCTCTTTCATAGCACTCATCCACCGATCCAAATTCTCAAGGCCGTCTCGTGATACGCCCGACCATCTATAAGTGCGCACCCAGCACCAATTAGCAATATCAGCAATGGAGTAATCATCGGCCAGCCATTCATTTTGACCTAAGCGCACATCTAACACTTCAAATAAGCGCCGGCATTCACTTTGGTAGCGATCAATCGCTGGCTGAATTTTTTCAGGAAAATACCGATAAAATACATTGGCCTGACCCATCATCGGGCCCACCCCTCCCATCTGAAACATCAGCCATTGTATGACCTTAGAGCGCCCTTGCACGTCGGTAGGCATGAGTCGACCCGTTTTTTCCGCAAGATAAATCATAATAGCCCCCGACTCAAAAATCGGGAGCCCACCTGCCTCGTTATCTACAATAGCGGGAATACGCCCATTAGGGCTTATAGCAAGAAAATCGGGGAGCTTTTGCTCACCCTCTGAAATGTTTACGAAATGGGTCGTATAATCAAGCTCTAGCGCTTCGAGCGTGCAAGATGCCTTATGCCCGTTAGGGGTAGGAGCCGTATAAAGATCAATCATGATTATGGTTCCCTTTGTGCTATGGATTAACGACTTTAACTCTACAATTAATAACCGGATTGACCACTAATAATCTGCTGATAAAAGGCGTCATCCAACAACTCGTAAGTCGTTGATCTAGGCTTAAGTACATAAATCGGATCATCGGTTTGACCAAGATGGTAAGCTTCTTTGCGTAACTTTCCTTTAAACAGTTTAAAAGTTACTGTGGTGTCTGCATCTTTTTGAATGCGCAAAAAGACCGGTCGTGAGAAGTTCGATAACTCCCGCTGCGCGAACTCAGAGAATGCTGTTACGTCTAATGCTTGATCAGGCTGAAGCGTCAAAGCCGCCATACCAGCCTTGCCTTCGATGCCCGGTATTTCAACACCGTAAATGTTTGCCATGTCTACCTGATCATAAGCATTGATCACTTCAGCGACTTCATTGGTCGATACATTTTCTGCGCGCCAACGAAAGGTATCACCGACCCGATCAACAAACTGGAAATGTGGCAACCCCATGGCAAACCCCACATCGATTTGTCGCACTAAATCACCCGTATTAAACCAGCGATCTCCTTTTTTACGCACACTGCGCATAATTTTACTCTCTGAAGCTTCCTTATTCTTGTATCCATCGAACTGATACTTTTTATCAATGGCAGAAAGCAGCAGGCCGGCCTGGCCTTTTTCTGCTTCGACTAAACGGCCCTGCTCATCGCGTATCATTTCATCAGCATCAACATCATATTTGACCAACAAAATATCAGCCGAACTTGTGCCTATCGTCCGATCTTTGTTGAGCGCATTGATAAAGGTGGCGTTACCTTCACTAGAGCCATAAATCTCACTAATTCGCTCCACGTTGAAACGCTCACGAAAAGCATCCCAAACATCTGGCCGCAACCCATTACCTAACATAGTATTTAATGGGTTATTCTTTTCTTCATCACACTCTGGCTGCATAGCCAAATAGCGACACAGCTCACCCACATAAACAAACAAATTAGTCTGATGGGCTTGCACTTCTTTCCAAAATTGACTGGCTGAAAAACGGCGCCGCAAAAATATCGAAGCGCCCGAAAAAAAACTAGAACCCACACCCGGTCCCAAACCAGTAAAATGATACAGAGGCAGGCATATATAGATACGATCGCTTGGCTTTGCACGAAAGCCAATGCGGCTATAGGGGGTCGCTGCTGATAAATAGCGACGATGATAAATCACAGCTGCTTTAGGAAGCCCAGTAGTACCAGAGGTAAAGATATACAAAGCTTTCTCACCGGCACAGATCTCTTTTGTTTCAGGCAAATTATCCGCAGACATCTGCGCCAGTTCGCCAGTTAGATCTTGCATCCAACTCGGTGCGCTGTCGCCTCCGTTGTCACACGCGATGTCTCTCACCCACAGGTAGTCACTATCGGCAAGTGGCAAATCGGCTTTTACCTCCAACACTGGGTCGAGAAGCTCCTGCCCAACAATGCATTTTCTGGCGTCAGTAGTGGCAATACAGTGAACCAGCGGTTTACCCGTGAGGCTAGTGTTAATCAACCCCGTTACGGCACCAAGCTTGGCTAACGCCACAATACACGCCAGCATCTCAATGCGATTTTCCATGAGCAAAGCCACCGCGTCACCGCGCGCCACACCCTGCTGCTTTAAGGCATGAGCAAATTGGTTGGCCAGCCTATTAAACTCACCCCAGGTAAGCTCTCTGCCTTCAAAGATGATTGCCGAGTCATGCTGACAACGTGCCGCAGTTTCCTCAAACATCCGCCCCAATGATTCCTTACTATCATCTTTAGGCGGCTTATACAGGGCAACTACCGGCAGCATGTATAAAAAATCCTGCAATACTGTGCGATATTCTTTGAGCTTTATTTTCATTGGCCCCACAAACTCCTGAGTAATGTTTTTTACATTTTTTGCACATACTACTTAATCTGACACCCTTAAGTCAGGACCCCACACTTCTAAGTGATTGACTCGCTCAACGCGGCGGTATGTTGTCAGGTCAAGAATTTCCAAAAGGCCGGTTTCCGAAAATAAATCAGTTATCGCACGCTGCGCTGCTGGCGATGCTTGCATGACGCTATCTTGTAATCTTTGTAGTAAATAAAACCGATATGGCATGACGCTAGTTTTCAAGCTGATACCCCTCCAGCCAAATTCAACGTTACCGATAACGCGCGACTCCGGCTTTTTCAAACCGTTAGTTCCCGTTTCAAGCTGTAAGTTTTCATCGATCCACTCATTAGCAAATTGGACCTGCGCCCTTAACTCTGGCAAATACTCTTGTGCCACATAGCGCATAAGGTTTTTTAAAGTAGCCGGCATAGCATCGTCTGAAAATAAATTTTCGCCAGCCGAGAAACCATCAGTTAGGACTTGCTCGGGCGCATTCATTCGCTCTACGTAGCGAAAAACCTCAGGCGCATACTCACGCATTTGCAAAGATGGATAAGGATCACGCGCAAGATGCGCAAATAACGGTGCAATCAATCCATAATCACCAATAGTCGGCCTGCCACCCAACAAATAGGGCGCCGACTTTAAATGCGTAGAAAATAGATCAAGAAACTCAGCGTAGCTTTGTTCAATTAACGGAATTGATTCTAGCGTGACGCCAAAAGCCACCGCTGCTGCTCGCATCCGCTTGCTCGCAAAATCAAAAACTTTTTCAGCTGTCTCAACATCGCCAGAAGGGAACAAACTCGCCATAAAGTCGTTTTTAAGGAAGGATAGATTGGTCTCATCAAAATTCCACCGGTAGTGCATAGCCGGCCGTAACATGCCCTCACCACCAAACAATTCAAATAAATAAGCTACGGCGCGCGCCACGCCTGTTGAGGGGTATGCCGGCAATCTCATCGACTCATTATTAGCAGCGGCCTGCTGTTCAAAAAAATCAATGATGTCGGCGCCATCCTGAATCAACGTGCCATTTGAAGTCTCAAGGACGGGCATAATCATACGCCCCACTGCTGGCACAATTTTTTCTGCAAAATACGGATCGCCACCAGCACGCTCAACAAAGGGAATATGCTGCTTACGCAAATAGCTGCGCACCTTACCCATATAAAGCGAGGCAGACATTCCATAGAGTTGATAAACTTCAGGCATTTAACGTCCTTAAAACACAGATTTAGGTGGTTCAAATGAATTTACACTAATTATGCCATAAGATTTGTATAGAGTGCACTATCTCGATTTGGCGGGGTTATTGGCAACCTAAAGAACAGCCCTGCTCGCTCGGTAAAAATCTCCGCCGCATAATTATTATGGCATGATCTATGACAGCATGTTAAGCTACCAAGCCTTAGCTGCGTAGCTTCGAGCATTCGCCCTATCACAATGGTCCACGATCCATGCTCCACAATCACGTCTATCAAACGCTTTCATCGACCCTTGGGACACTTACATGATTACACTTTATGGGGCATCAGCCTCGCCCTTCGTTCGCAAGGTCCTCGCGGTGTTGGCGATTAAGCAGCTGCCTTTTGAGCACATTCAGCAAATGCCGTTTGCCAACGATGCCGAATTCAAAAAAATTAGTCCTCTGGGGAAGATTCCCGCGCTTAAAGATGGCAACATCACTGTCTGCGACTCAACGGTGATTTGCGAATTCCTCGAAGACAGCTACCCCAACCCTGCCGTATATCCAATTGACCCTGCCGATAAAGCCCGTGCGCGCTGGCTGGAAGACCTAGGCGATACCAAAGTAGCCGAGTTGGCTTCAGGTATTTTCTTTCAGCGATTTATGCGACCAATGGTACTGCAACAAGCCACAGACGAGGCGTTAGTGGAAAAGATTATTACGCAGCAACTGCCTCCTTGCTTAGATTATATCGAAACCCAAGTACCCGCCGAAGGTTTTATTTTTGAAGATTTTGGTGCAGCGGATATCGGTCTAATTAGTTCATTCATCAATGCAAGTTATGCCGGCTATGAGGTTGACGCTGCGCGCTGGCCGCTGCTAGCGAGCTTTATTCAGCGGGTTAAATCTCATCCTGCTATCAGTCCGCTGCTAACCACTGAAGCGCAAATGCTCGGACTTGCTCAATAAAACCTTGAGCACGCCACTGAAAATATAACCAAGCTTGGCGTACGCACAGGTGGCAACTGAAAAAAATTCCATCCATTAAAGGAACCCCCATGATCAGCGCTGATATGCCTTACACAAAAAAAACCTGCCTCGTTGATGGAAAAAAGATTGCTTACATTGAAGAAGGTGAAGGCGACCCTATCGTGTTATTGCATGGCAATCCTACTTCATCGTATCTGTGGCGCAATGTCATCCCTGAGCTCAGTGGCAAGGGACGCATCATTGCTCCCGACCTGATTGGCCATGGCGACTCGGAAAAACTGCCAGCTAATGAAGGCCCTAAGCGCTACTCGTTTTTAAGCACTTATCGTTATTTGGCGGGGCTGCTGCAGGAACTCGGCGTTGAAAAAAATGTGAACCTTGTGATTCACGATTGGGGCAGCGCGCTGGGCTTTTACTGGGCCGAGCAGCATCCAGAGTCAGTTCGCAGCATTGCCTATATGGAAGGTATTGTCTGCCCGCTAAGCTGGGATAACTGGCCAGAAAGCGCACGCGGCATTTTTAAGGGCTTTCGATCAGAAAAAGGGGAGGAGCTCATATTACAACGCAATTTGTTTATTGAAGCCGTACTGCCCAGTTCAGTGATGCGCAGCTTAAGCGACACAGAAATGCAGCATTATCGCGCCCCTTTCTCGTCGGCAGATGATCGCCAACCGACGCTCAATTGGCCACGCCAAATCCCCCTTGATGGCGAACCTGCCAATATGGTTGATTTGGTTTCAAGCTATGGACAATGGCTAAGCAATAATGAAAAATTGCCCAAGCTATTTATTAATGCCGAGCCAGGCTCTATTTTGGTTGGGGCCGCCCGCGAATTTTGCCGAGGCTGGCCAAATCAAAGCGAAATTACAGTAAAAGGCAGCCATTTTATTCAAGAAGATTCACCCGCAGAAATTGGCCAGGCCATTGCGACTTGGCTCGATACGATCAACTAACTAAACAGTATTTCAACTGTTATTTAAATTATTCTCCGAGGAAATAGTAATGGCCGATACACCCGTTTACATCGTCGTCAATCTGGCTGTCACAGATGCACCAGAATACCGTATTTATGAAAAAGGCTTTTTTGGATTATTAAAAAAGCACAGTGGTAGTTTCATCACCTTTGATGACAATCCTATTACTTTAGAAGGCGAGACACCGCGTGAAAATCGCATGATTATCTTCAGCTTCCCGTCAGAGAGTATCGCTAATGCTTGGTATGCTGACCCTGAATATCAAGCGCTATCGGAACACCGCCGAGCCGGGACCAAGCTTGATTTTTTAACCATGGTTCATGGTCTGCCACCGCGTGATTAAATGTCATAAACTAATGGCCTTTAATGACACAGCGAATAGCGAGCGCAACCGTGAGTAATTGAAGATGAGTCATCGTGGTAAAACGGCACTGATTATTGGTGCGGGAGATTATATTGGCTCTGCCATTGCGAGGCGGTTTGCCCGCGAGGGCTATATTGTTCATGCTGGACGACGCAACGGTGAAAAGCTGCAACCGCTGGCTGAAGAGATAGCACTGGAAGGCGGTATTTGCCGAGCCAAGACCCTCGATGCTCGTCAAGAACAAGGCATTGCCGATTTCTTTGCCGAGGCTGAAGCCGAAGCCCCCATCGAAGTTGTAGTTTTTAATGTAGGGGGCAATGTCTATTACCCTATTTTGGAGACGACCGAGCGAGTCTTTAGAAAAGTTTGGGAACTCTCATGCTACTCAGGCTTTTTAGCTGGGCGTGAAGCCGCGCGTTACATGCTACCGCGCGAGCAAGGCAGCATCTTTTTTACTGGCGCCACGGCAAGCGTAAGAGGTAGTAACGGCTACAGCGCATTTGCCGCAGCTAAGCACGGTTTGCGCGGCCATGCTCAAGCAATGGCTCGCGAGCTAGGACCAAAAAATATTCATGTAGCGCACCTGATTATTGACGCCGCGGTCGACACCACCTGGGTACGTGAAAGGATTCGCGGCGCCAAAGGTGACGACGCAGTGAATAACCTACCGCCCGACGGCCTAATGAACCCAGACTCAATCGCTTCAACCTATTGGTATTTACACACGCAACCGCGTGACGCGTGGACCTTTGAGTTGGATGTTAGGCCCTATATCGAAAAGTGGTAGGTCACCCGTATCGGCCCGTACAAGCAGCGCGTTAATCTAAGTCGATTTTGACCGGCCCCTGAAATGAATGCCCGCTAAAGAAAAAACTGACCCTAGCAGGGTTGGGTATTTCTAGATACAGATCGTGCTTGAGCGTCACCTTGTTAATAGACCAACCATCGGGCAAAACGCGCTCGTTTTGTCGAGTCATACCGGGCAAACCCACAACATCGCTAACTTGCGGCACATACGCCATGCCATCACCGCAATCTAAAATTTCAATTGTCCGCCCTGCAGCAAACATCACACTATGATGCTTATCTACCGCAAGCACTAAAACTTCGCTGAAGCCTGGCTCCATTTCACCCGGAATAGCCACCTGAGCAAAGGTTCTTCCATCAACAACCATTGTGGCAAGCTGGCCGTTTTCTGTCGCACCGGGTGCGCGACGAAAAAAAGCTGCATCATGCTCCGCTTTACCCAAGCCTGATTTAATAAACCCTGTAGGAACTTGTAGTGCTTCGTACTCTTCGGGCGTTACTGCTTGCTGGCATAACCATATTTTTAGCGTAGCAAGCTCCATAATTTCACCATAGACGGAACGCCCGTCTAATGTCCAGTTCGACGTCCACTGTCTATTGCCTAGCACAGCCAGCGCTCGCTCTTGAATCGATGGTAAACTCATATGCTAACCTCCAAAAACGGTATGATTGCCTCAACCAACTCTTCAGGTTTATCTTCCTGAATGAAGTGCCCCGCTCCGGCAATAATTTTGTGCTTTTGGCCTTTAGCCCCCGGCACAAATTTCTTAAAAATCTTTTCGCCACGATAAGAAATTGGGTCTTTATCGCCAAAAAGAGTTAAAAATGGCTTATCAAACGTTTTTAATTTCTCCCAAATAATCTTGTTGAGCGGCACACCTGGATTGCCAGGCAATATTGCGATCAATTGCGGAAATTGGCGTATGCCTGCCTGGTACTTTCTTTGTGGGAATGGTGCTTTTTTATAAGCAAAATATTCCGCGTCACTAAATTGTGGCCGCAACACCGAATTTTTAAATCCAAGATCGAAAGGGAATGAAGGTAGTATTTTCATAATTCTTAACCACCAACGCAGCCACTTGTTGCCGCCCTCACCCGCCGGTATTCCTGTATTAGACGCGATAACGCGATCAAAGCGCTCTGGAAACTCCGACACAAGATACAAACCGATTGTGCCACCCCAGTCTTGACAAAAAAGCGTAATATTGCTGAGCTCGTTTGCCAGCAACCACTTTGACATCCACTCATAGTGCCTGGCTAGCGTGTAATATTTTCTCTTGGCGGGCTTATCACTGCGACCGCAACCTACTAAGTCCACCGCAATAACCCTTCGACCGGTTGCCAATAGCGCCGGGATCATATGTCGGTATAAATAGGCCCAAGAAGGGTTGCCGTGCATGAGCAAGATAGGCTCGGCATCTCTTGGCCCTTCATCAATACTGTGAATACGTATTTCACTCCCATCGCTATCGGTAATAGTGGTGTAGTGCGGTTCAAAGTTATAGCCGGGCAAATTGTCAAAACAGCTATCGGGTGTGCGCAATATTTTCATTGATCTATTCCAAGCATTTACTTAAGCAAAAAGGCCTAACAAAAGTTTTTAGAGCCTATTAAAATTCTATTTACCGGGCTTTTTTTTAGCGGTTTGCCGAGAGTAAAACCATTGATACATATCGGGCGATAAACGCTTCAGCCACCACTGTAACCGTGTTGCTTTATGAGGTAACAACATAAATTTATTGACCAGCACTGCATCATAAATAGCGCCGGCAATATCATCGGCGCTCAGTTTTGATTTCGCCATCTCTTTCTTAACCATGGCTTGCTGCACGCCGCCTGACACTTGAATTGATTCGGTTAAATTAGTCGGAAATAATGCTGGGCACACAACCGTTACACCCATGTTTTTATCTTTCAACTCCCAACGAAGTGTTTCAGATAAAGCAATGACGGCCGCCTTGGCCGCATTATAGCTTGCAAGCATTGGCGTCGATGTGATCCCAGCAATAGACGCGATATTAACAATATGACCGCTGCCACGTTTTTTCATAGGGCCGGAAAAAACGTGACATCCTCGTACCACCCCCATCAAATTAATATCGATAATGCGCTGCCACTCCTCCATGCTGACATGATCGATGGGACCGATACTTGATGCAATGCCTGCGTTATTCACCAGCACATCGACACCACCCCAGCGCTGCTCACAAGCCTCATGCAAGGCTTGAATATCTTCGAGCTTCGCCACATCGCATCGCTGAAAAAATGCCGTGCCGCCCAACAATGTAATTTCATCAACCGTTTCTTCGCCACGCTTCTGATTTAAATCGGCCACGGCTATAGACCATCCCGCGCGAGCAAAGCGCAGAGCAGTGGCTTTACCCAAACCGCTACCAGCACCAGTAATAACGATACTTTGGTTATTGAAATCCCTCACCGATCAAAAGCCTCCGCAAAACGATTTTTCAATCAATAAACGATAAAAAAGTCGAACTAAGAATTACCAACACTTTCACCCCAAACTTCAATATGACCTGCACGCTCAACCCTTCGCTGGGCTTTCATTGTCAACAATTCAGCCAAACCCAAACTATCAAAAAATTCGGTTAGCTCTTTTTGCACATCGGCTGGGAGCTCGGCAAATGTATCCGTAATACGCTGCAACATATACAACCGGTAAGGCATAACCATACCGGTCATGGTGACACCGCGAAAAGAATAGTCCATTGGCATTAAGCTCTTTATGCGCGGTTTAGCCGTCACGCAACTGCCCGCTTCTACCTGCGGATTTTGCGCAAGCCATGTATCAATACTCGACAGGGTCTGACGTATTTCAGGCATATAATCGCGGCCTATCAGCGCCAAAATAGCGTGTAAGCTACTCGGTATTTCATCGTCAGGAAAGTAAGCTGCTTCATAGTTGCCATACTCAGGTGTATCAGCATTTGCGGCGTTCATTCGCTCGGTCCAACGATAAACACGCTGCGCGCTTTGCTTCATAAGCATACCGGGATGCGGGTCACGCGATAAATGGGCATACAGTGGCGCAAAAAAACCATAGTCAGCAACGCTAGGCAGACCGCCCAACAAATAAGGGTGCTCAGAAAAGTGGGCATTGAGCAGCGATAGCAACTCAAGATACTGGGCTTCTATCGCGGGTATTGTGTCTGAATTAATGCCTAGCAATGGCAAATAAGCCTGCATGGGTCCCATGACTTTTTCAGCAACGTGGGCAACCATGTCCGGTTTAGCTCCGGGAACTGCATGGTCACCAAACTCATAACGAATAAAGTCTTCGTTAACATCAAGATAATTCCAACGATAGTGCATGGCAACTTTAAACAGGCCCTCACTGCCAAAGAGGTCGAGTATGAGTGCAGCAAGGCGCTGTTTAGGCTCGCATGGATAGACCGAAAATTTACCCAAGTTATGATTTTCAAAGTGATCAATAATATCGACGGTATCTTGGACTAATTGACCGTCGGCGTGCTCTAAAACCGGCACAATACCGCGCTTGACTTGCGGATAGATTTTCTCGCGAAAACGCAGATCACCGGGCATGACTTCTTGAAAGGCTATGCAGTGCTTGCGTAAATACGCACGCACCTTGCCCGAATACATTGACATGGGCGCGCCATATAATGTGACGTCGGGAGTCGTTGAATTCGTCATCAGGCCTCTGGCTCGCTAATCAATTGCAGCATTAATTTACCCTGGTTTTCTCCCTGAAAAATCATCTCAACAGCGCGAGGAAACTGATCAATGCCATTAATAATGTGCTCCCGGAACTCTATTTTCCCTTCATTCTGCCAAGTCAGTAAATCAACAAAAGCCTCGGGTATACGATGCATATAATCACGCATGGTAAAACCCTGCATACGTCCACTTTGGGCAATCAACTGAAAATAGTTTCCTGGACCTTCAGGCTTTATGAGGTTTTCATATTGTGAAATGGCACCGCAAAGAACGATGCGTGCAAGACGATTAATTTGCATCAGTACCGCATCAAGCATGTCGCCTCCCACGCCGTCAAAATAAACATCAATGCCGTTTGGCGCAGCCTTTTTAAGAGCGCTGGCTATTTCTTCGTGACGATAATCGATCACCGCATCGACACCTAAGTCTTCACTCAAGTAACGGCATTTTTCTGGCCCACCCGCAATGGCCACCACACGACAGCCCTTGAGCTTTGCGATTTGACACACAATATGACCGACCGCTCCTGCAGCCGATGACACCACTACAGTCTCGCCCGCCTGTGGCTGACCCACGTCTAGTAAACCAAAATAGGCCGTAAAACCAGGCATACCTAAACCACCCATTAAGCTGCTTAGTGGCGCTAAACTCGCGTCGACTTTGCGTAAATGGCGGCTATTAAAAGTGCCATGAGTTTGTATACCGGTAAAACCTGTGCAAAAGTCGCCAACCTGATAGTAATCCGATCGTGAAGCCGTCACTTCAGCCACGCCAAAGCCCCGCATTACTTCGCCAATTTTAACCGGTCGAATGTAACTCCGCTTGTTGGTGATCCAACCCTTCATGGCAGGATCTACGGAAAGAAAATGCATCTTCACCGATATCTCGCCCTCTTCTGGTGGCGGTATCGGATCGTGGGTAAACTGCCAATTTTCAGCGTTAGGTATACCGTCTGCCTCTTGCGCAAAGCGCACTTGCGTAACGGGCTCGCTCATTTATTCTCCTCACCTAGGTACCGGCTACTATTCATCTAATGGACCAAGGCATTAAGCCCTGAAGCCTCATCATTATCAACTCTTGGCACAATATATGTCAATATTGTAAGAGCGATTACTGATCACCTGCGTACTCGTGTAAACTGGCATCTCAAATCACAGATCCTGTTCATATTCTAACGGCGAACATTTAAATGCACGAAGCCTCCCCTTTGATGACCTCCATAGAAGACATTCAGCGTGGCTTTGACGCGCAGGGGTATATCTGTAATACACAAATCGCTACGGCCATATATTTAGCCTGGCATTTACATAAGCCAATATTAGTTGAAGGGCCACCCGGTGTGGGTAAAACAGAACTGGCCAAAACCGTCGCGCACTATTTGAGCCTGCCGCTAATTCGCTTGCAATGTTACGAAGGGCTAGATGAAAGCAAGGCATTATATGAGTGGAAATACGGCAAACAATTGCTCTATACCCAAGTACTAAAAGAAAAGTTGGGCGATATTCTTAACGGAGCTCAGGGTTTAAAAGAGTCGATGTCCCGGCTACACAATTTTGGCGACGTATTCTACTCACCCGAGTTTATCGAACCCAGGCCACTGCTCAAAGCTATGCAAGAACCTAACGGCTCGGTATTGTTGATTGATGAGCTTGACAAAGCCGATTATGAATTTGAATCACTGCTCTTAGAAATCTTGTCGGACTACCAAATTTCAGTACCCGAAATTGGCACGATAGTCGCGCAAGAAAAACCGATCGTCATACTCACCAGTAACAATACGCGAGAGATTAGTGATGCACTCAAACGTCGCTGCCTGCATTTATATATTCCGTTCCCAGATGCAGCACTTGAGCAGCGTATTATCGAGTCGCGCGTACCGGAACTGGGAATCCAACTGCGTGAACAACTGGTCGATTTTATTCAGCAGATTCGACAGCGCGACCTTAAAAAGCTGCCCGCTGTGAGTGAAACGATCGACTGGGCTCGCACCTTATTGTTGTTGCATGCTGACACACTCGATCGAGATATTGTTCGTAACACGCTCAATGTCATTCTTAAATTTCAAGATGACATAGAAAATATCGAAGCTGAACTGCCTGCTCTAATGGCAAAAAAGCGCTCATGAATATTCTCTCTGAATGCTAGTTGATTGCTATGGATAGAAAGCTTGTCGACTTTATACGTGTTCTGCGCAATGCCGATGTACGAGTTTCCACTTCTGAAAGTATTGACGCTATGCACGCCGCCGCGCTCCTTGGCTATCACAACCGTGAACTGCTCAAACAAGCTTTAAGTAGTACTTTGGCGAAATCAGAAGCTGAAAAGGAAAGTTTTAATTATTGCTTTGAGCATTTTTTTAGCGCGGACACCCCAAGCTTATCGCAAGACTCTGTGGAGCAGTGGCCGGCAGCTAATAAAAACGATCTGTCAGCATCAGACGACATGCCAAGTGACACTATTGTTGATAACACAACCTCGTTTGAGCCAGACATATCGCTACAATCGGATACCTCCGAGCACGGCTCACCAGTAGAAGCTTCGTTGGCAAACCTACTAATGGCCAATAATTCCAATGACATTGCTATTGCTATGGCTCAAGCAGGCGAAGCCATCAAAGTAAACAATATGCAGGTATTCACGCAAAAAGGACCCTATAGTTGGCGCATGCTAAAGCAAATGGGAATGGACGAACTACAAGAGACTATTCGCGCACTAGAGCAAAATAGAGATCCAGCTCAGCATAGAATTGCACATGAATTGACTGAACGACTTAATTGGCTACGTGAGCAGGTCCGTGACTTCGTTGAAAAAAAATATTTATTATTTGCCAGCCAATCAAGGCAAAAACTTCGCGAAGAGGTATTAAAAAAAGCACGTCTTTCCAGCCTTGATCGCCTTTACCATCGTGACATGCAGTTACTGGTTAAAAAGATGGCCAAGAAACTGGCCAGCCAGCACGCCCGACGCAAACGTGTATTTAAAAAAGGCCAGCTCAACGCCGGCAAAACTATCGCTCGAAACATCTCGAACGACGGCATTATGTTTGACACACACTGGAAATCAAAACGCCGCGATCGACCTAAGGTTTTTGCTATTTGTGACGTCAGTGGATCGGTTGCATTGTATTCGCGATTTTTATTGATGCTGCTTTATAGCTTACATGAAGTGCTGCCTAAAGTACGCGCCTTTGCATTTTCAAACACGCTGGGTGAGGTGAGTAATGTTTTTGCGCAATATTCAATTGAAAAGGCTATCGAATTAGTCAACGCACAGTGGAGCATGGGTTCCACCGATTATGGCCAGGCCTTCGAAGACTTTTCAAGCCTGTGCCTAGACAGCATTGATAACCATTCAACCATTATTATCTTAGGCGACGCGCGTAATAATTACGGCGATGCCAAGGCTCAATTACTCAAAACGTTGTATGAACGTAGCCAGCGCGTTATATGGATTAACCCCGAATCCAAATCAATGTGGGGCGGCGGCGATTCAGAAATGCCTCGCTATGCCGCCTATTGCCACGATGCCAGTTCATGCAATACGCTGGGACAGTTAGAAAATATTGTTGAGCGACTACTGCGCCAAACCAGCTAATTCAAAGGAAGAAAACAATGACCGATGCGATTAATCTAATGGTTAAAATCGTAGTGTATGCAGGTATAGCCGCAGTACTAACCCATGCGCTGAGAACTTACTTAGCCAGAAAAATATGGCGCGCACAGCCTGGCGAAGTGTTCAATGGCGATTTATTTCAGGTTGGAGAGCATCTCATTTGCTGCCCCGATCGATCGCATTTGCCTGAAGATGCCATAAATCAAACTACGATTGTTTGCTTTCCTGGTTTTCTTGAAGACATACGCTACTTTATTGCCTTGTATCGCGATGTACCGGCACGCATCATCATTTTGAACAACGGCAATTATCAGAACCCCTTCAACGACGACACGGCGGTGACCAAGCCTGCGTGGGTAGCCTCCAACCCCTATCCGCTTGGCACCATTGCACACGATGCCTATTGCCTCAATCTGGTGCTCGAAAATATGACCAGCAAAGAACGCGTAGTTTTACACGGGCATTCTAGAGGCGGCTCGGTAGTGCTTGAGGCGGGCCACCAAAAGCCTGATCGTGCTAGCAACACAGAAGCACTGTTAGAAGCTGCTGTCGTGCCACAGGGGCGCCTCGTGAATAAAGGTGAAAGCCTGTTACAGCCAGTAGGGTTTTATTTAATGCCGCTGATACTATCGTTACTGCGCATTCTGCCTGAGTCGATGAGACTTAAATCACCCATGATGTGGGTCACTAATGCGGCCAAAAATAAACATGTCGCGGCGATTCCTTTTACACCTAAACAATATGCCACTGCGCAAATCAACCTTGCTGATATCCTCCGATTTCATAGCGAAGCGAGTTGCGATTATTACGCTAATTTTAAAGGCACAACTTTGTTCGTAGGTGAGCGCGATAGCGTGTTATCTCGCTCCGGAATGCTCGAAAGTGCCAAGCAATCATCGGCAGTTGACGTGATTGAAACACAGGGCACTGATCACTTTATTAGCTTAGAACGGCCCGATATTATTCGAGCCTTTTTCTCGTAAGCCCATCGGCAGTTGCTAGTAGCCGAGGCGCGAGTATTGAGGTAGAACTTCCTTTATGTTTAAATTGTCAGTATTACTGCCAATTCAATGAGCGTCAATATGACCCAGCAATTTCAAGGCCAAGGCGGCCCTGCTTCCATGAGCCCCACACCCCTTTTGCGCTGGCTTCAATCAAAGGTGATGACCCACCTAATGCGCCCAAAGCAATTACAAAAGCAACGCAACGACGTCGAGCATCGGCGCATTAAGGATAAGCAGCCTCATGTGGTTGAATATTTTCATCAAATAGACGATGGCTATAGCCACTTAGCCGTGCAACTATTAAAACCCCTAGCCGCACGCTATGCGATTGATTTACGCTGCCATTTAGTGACCGGCCCCACCGGCAATAATTCGGTAGAACCCGAGCTATTACTGCAGCTGTCGCGCACCGACGCCGCTCAAATAGCGCCCTTTTACGGGCTCAATTTCCCCTCGCAAGCCGCTTCAGCTCCGCACGCCGAACTTGTTCAACTGGCATCATCTATTTTAGCCGCGCAAGACACCCAACAATGGCCTGAGTGTGCTGCAGAGGTTAGTCTCAGCCTATGGGCCAATGATGAAACCCGATTACAAGCACTTGCTCAGAGCCATGGCTGTGCGTCGGCGAGCCAGCTATCCGCATGCATTGCAAGCGGCAACGCGCGACGCGACCAACTTAAACACTATTCGGGTGCTATGTTTTACTACGGTAAAGAATGGTACTGGGGCGTAGACCGCCTTTATCATTTAGAAAAGCGGTTGGCGCAGCTCGGCGTTTGCCAAGAGGCATCTAATGGCAGTCATAGCAACACAGAACAACTGTTAGCCCCGCGACCACTGCTCAACCTGGGCACCCTAAAAGATAATGGCAGCCTTACGCTTGAAATCTACCCCTCCCTGCGCAGCCCCTATACCGCCATAAGCTTCGATCGCGCCGTCAAACTCGCCGAGGATACCGGCGTTAAGTTAGTTGTGCGGCCTGTTTTACCTATGGTCATGCGTGGTGTGCCCGCCACGCGGCAAAAGGGCATGTATATTTTTTCAGATACCGCCCGCGAAGCGCGAGAAGCCCACGTACCGTATGGTGATTTTTATGATCCAATTGGCGAGCCCGTGCGGCGCTGCTATTCGCTTTATCCATGGGCCTGCGAACAAGGCAAAGGTAATGAGTTACTGTCGAGCTTTTTACGCGCCGCTTTTGTCGAAGGCATTAACACCAACAATGACAAAGGCTTAAAAAAAGTTGTCACCCATGCCGGGCTTGACTGGAGCCTAGCCAAAGAGCACCTTGGCCAGCCTGATTGGCAAACGCTGGTGGAGAACAATCGGCTTGCTATGTACAACGCCGGTCTTTGGGGTGTTCCCAGCCTTCGCCTGCTCGATGAAAATGGTCATCAAGTACTCGCTCTGTGGGGGCAAGATCGGCTGTGGCTGTTTGCGTTTGAAATTCAACGCCTGCTTGCCACCCGCAAGGAAAACACTCAATCCACGTAACAATGAAGGTTTGACAATGAAACTATATCAATCACCTAGTCCTAATGCGCGACGCGTACATATTTTTATGGCTGAAAAAGGCATCGACTGTGAACGTATCAATATCGACATTCGCAGCGGCGAAAACATTAGCGCGCCGTATTTAGCTAAAAACCCGGGCGGCGGTGTACCTATGCTAGAACTAGACGATGGCACTTGTATTGGCGAGTCTGTTGCTATTTGTCGCTACCTAGAGGGCATCCACCCCGAACCTAATCTGTTAGGCAGTACCGCACTGAGCAGCGCCCAAATAGAAATGTGGCAGCGTCGGGCTGAGCAGAAGTTTTTTTTCGAGGTGGCAGGTGCCTTTCGCAATATCACCGGATTTTTTAAGGACCGCGAAACGTGCGTTAAAGAATGGGGCCAGGTTTGCGCAAAAAAAGCAACGGCTTCATTAGCTATGTTCGAAAAGCAATTGGCCAGTCATAGCTACTTAGCTGGCGACACATTCAGCATAGCCGATATCACTTTGGTGGCAGCGCTCGACTTTGCCAAGCAAATTAAAGTGGTTGAAATCCCTAAGCTTGATCATATTGAACGTTGGTATGGTGAAGTTAACGAACGACCGAGTATGAGTGCCACCTAAGCCTTTATAGCCACGCGCGCTCACTCAGCGCGCGTGATTTAATGATTAGCTCTTAAGCTAGCGTGAGCACTTCGCGTAAAAATAGCGCGAAGTCAGCTCGAAACTTGCGTGCCACCGCTGTGCGTGGCGCCACGGCTTCAAACCCATGAGGCGCCATCGGCACACTCACCAGTTGGCAAGACACCCCCGCCTGTTGCAAACGCGCTGCATACTCGCAGTTTTCTGGATAAAATAAATCGATCTCGCCCACACCGATCCATGCAGTCGGTAAATCTGTTAAATCGATCTGTCGTGCTGCTGAGGAATAAGCTGGAAGATCAGCCGCACCGGGCGCCTGGCCGAGATACCATGACCAGCCAGCCCGATTGCAACGGTTATTCCACATCGGATGCTTTAGAGCATCTAACTCTTGCCGCGCCGCTGTTCGATCATCGAGCATGGGGTACACCAACGCTTGTGCCGCTGGCTGTATGCCGCCCTCAGCTGCTAGTTGCTGCACCAGGCTGGCAGCTAGGCCACCCCCCGCACTTTGTCCCGAGACCGCAATACGTTCGGGGTCAACGCCTAACGTTAGCGCTGAGGCCTGAAACCAATACCAAGCCGAAACACAATCATCCAGCGCACTAGGAAAACGATGCCTAGGCGCTAAGCGATAATCAACTGACACAACCACTAAATTTAAATCTCGTGCATAGAGCGAACAATCACGATCGTTCATATCGACACTACCAGCAATCAAGCCACCGCCATGAATCCACAATAGACCGGCACCCGATAATTCGCCACATGGACGATAAATACGCACAGACGCCGAACCAATTACTTGATTGGTAATGGTCACGCCATCTACAGGTTTTGGGCTTTTAATCACGTATTTTGCCAAACGATTAAACAACCCGAGAAATAAACGGTTATGCATTGGTAGATTAGGCATACGCCTATACACATCGCGCAGTTCTGGATGAATTTTTTCTAGATCAATTTGGTCTGTACTCATGAATACTAAGCCGCTGTTAATACGCTATTTGAGATGGGCAACCCGTCAGCCGTTCGCCCATCAGACAATTATGCATTGCACCACGGCCGCAACTAGAGCAGTTGCTAATGCCATAACAATGCGCGGGCCACCAAATATGAACCAAGGAGCGGCCGGAAAGGCGAACGTTTTATCAAGCGATGCTAGTTTTAGTGCATGATGTTCGCTACCAAAAGTCTCTGGTAGGATTTCTAAAAGATCGCGCCGACTGCGGTAGCGAACCATCCCTGCCGCACTCCAATCATCGGCATGTTCGCAGGCAACATTTTCTATATTACCGCTTGCAGCTGTAGCGACAAATACTGGGTGACCCGCCTTACGCAGCAGCGCCCCTAAAAAAACTTTTTGGTAGGCCGCAAGTTTTTTGCTCGACTCACGACGAGGCTTCGCCAGATCGAGCAAATTGACCATCACAAAGTCTTTGCCGTCGTCATTGGAGAAAAATTTTTGTAAGCTCATCTTACGCTTTTCACTCATGCTGTCATGGCTGTTGAAAAAAACCATAATCTCATCAACCTCTTCCGCGGTTATTTTTTTTCGAAATCCCACGTACCAACACCAAAAACAGGCATAAAATAACAATGCGAAGCCCCAAATAATCAATATTTCCACTGCCCGTCTCCCTAAAATTTTTGTCGTACTAAAAAATCAAAACCAACTCGTTTCATGTCGGCTGCACTTATTTTAAAGCGTCATATAATGACACCCATTATGCCAATATGGTAGCATGCGCAGCAAGCAAAATCGTCAGATACAAAGTTACCAAAGCCAACGGCCCTTCAGCGCGCCCGAACCTTGAAATAGCCACTAACTCTGACCGCTCATGAAAGATCGAAAAAGGAGATAAAACATGGCCCAATCCGAACGTATTCATCTATTAGGTGCAACCGCTTCCCCTTATACGCGAAAAATGGTCGCGCTCTTGCGCTACCGACATATACCCTACACCGTCAATTGGAGCCCCATGCCGGGTAACGATTTAGATGCGATGAACATAGAGCAGCCCAAACCTTTGCTACTGCCGATTTTTTTATTGAATAATAAAAACGAACAGCTTGAAGCCGTTTGTGACTCTACTCCGATTATTCGTCGCCTAGAAACTATGCACCCACAACGCTCTGTACTACCCTCTAACCCAGTTGTGGCATTTATTGATTATTTGCTCGAAGATTTTGCTGATGAATGGTGCACTAAATATATGTTCCACTATCGCTGGCATCCCGCTGAAGATGCCGACAATGCCGGCACACTTTTACCATTTGGCGGCAGTGTTAGCTTGCCTGAAGACCAACATCAGCACTTTAAAACTTTTTTTTCCAAACGCCAAATCGACCGACTTTATGTCGTTGGCTCTAACGACACTACCGCACCCATCATTGACGCTAGTTACCGTCGTTTTCTAAAGGCTCTAGACGCTCATTTAGCTCAACAACCCTTTCTTTTGGGCAAGCGTCCGGCTGCCGCCGACTTCGCGCTCTATGGTCAACTGACACAGTTAGTTGGCGTTGATCCGACACCGCGCGCTATTACGCATGAACTCTCTCCACGCACCGTGGCTTGGGTGGCGTTAATGGAAGATCAAAGTGGCTGCGAAGCCGATGATAGTCACTGGAACACCTCGGATCAGATACCCAGCACATTGCGAGGTATCCTAAACGAGCTGGGTCGGGTTTATGCGCCCGCGCTGTTAGCTAATGCCCGCGCCGTGGAGGCTGGTGAAACAATGTGGGAAGCCCAAATCGATGGGGCAACCTGGACACAGCAAACCTTTCCTTATCAGGCCAAGTGCTTAAGATGGATTAACGAACAATACCAAGCCTTGAGCAGCCCAAACCGCGAAAAAGTCGATAAACTATTGGCCGGCACTGGCTGTGAGGCAATTATCACTCCCTCAAAAGCAAGCTGACCACCTCAAATCAACGGCTTACTGAGCATCTAAACTATGGACCTGCAGCTAGGTGGAAAAACCGCACTCATTACCGGCAGCAACCGAGGTACCGGCGAAATCATTGCTCGCACGCTTGCCGATGAAGGTGTGCAGGTCATCATTCACAGCAATGAAGAAGGCGCTAGCGAGGCCACCGCTAAAGGCATAGCCAACAGTGCGTGGGTGTGGGGCAATTTGGCCACGAGCGAGGGGGCTCAGCAAACGCTGCAACAAGTTACGCGCGTGACCGAGAATGTTGATGTACTCGTTAATAACTACGGCACCGCGGGTCGTGGCAGCTGGGATCACTCTAGCGCCGATGACTGGATTGATATGTACCAAAAAAATGTCTTGTCAGCCATGCTATTAATTCAGGGGCTTGCGCCTGTAATGAAAGCTCGACGTTGGGGGAGAATTGTTCAGCTAGGCACCATTGGCAGCCATCAACCTAATGCCATCATGCCACACTATTATGCAGCCAAAGGCGCACTTGCAACCATGAGTGCAAGCCTAACTAAGGAGCTCAGTGGCACAGGCATCACGGTTAATACGGTATCACCCGGTTACATAAAAACCGCTGAGCTTGAAGAAGGCTTTAAACAGCGGGCTCGCAAAGAAGGGCGCGACGAAAGCTGGCCAGCTATTGAGGCTCATATCGTCAAGCATGAATTTCCCAACCCATGCGGGCGTATCGCCGAACGTGAAGAAGTAGCCGACTTAGTGGCTTTTTTGTGCAGCGAGCGTGCCGCTTTTATCAATGGACAAAATATACGCATTGATGGTGGGTTTGTAGGCACCACCTACTAAGCCTGCGACCCAACCCTACCATGTGCAAGCAACCGCGGCCCAAACACCTTTAATTCAGCGAAATTCCGAGCAAAATAAATGGTGGCGCTCCTCGCACCGCCATTTACTGACGCGGCTTCAAAATATTGCCGAAATACGATAATCAATTAACGATAAAGTCGCATTAAGCCTTTCGGTAAGCTCTCGAGTGAGCGAATCTTGCAGCAAATCAACGAGACTTGGATCGTAAGCAAATAACCGATCTATTTTGGGATATTGGATATCTAAATAGATAGCCGCTCCGCTCCGGCTGGCTGCGACATAGCCGCCATCGGTGGCCCACTGCGTATCGCTCTTCAATCCCACACTGTGGGCCTGCCCTTCAAGGCTGGTATCAGCCGAGCTGCCCGAAGACAGTAGTGACAAAAAGAGTGCGACGGGCACAAGCAGTTGCTTGATGCAATGGGCGGTGTTCATGGGTAAATCCTCTGATGAAATTGGGCGACTGTATTGGCACTTAAGCGTTGCACCGAGCATTCATGCCGATGCGTTACTTTAAGTAACAATATATACGTAGCGTAGCAGACATGGATCGCTAAATCCCTCGATAAACAGAGGAAAACACTTGGTAAGACTTGGCAAAAAATAACTTATACGCTTTAAGCCATTGTTTTTATTGTACTTAGTGGGTTTTATGCTTGATGGGTGTTTTTTTGTTATTAATTGTTACTTGCATAGCGCAAAAAGGTAACACTTTTAGAGTTTCAAAGGGACGGAGGTCTTGAAGTGCAGCTCGCCCTACTGATGGCGCCACTTGTAATAAAGCACCGGGGGCACGACAAGTGCAACCCCCCTCAGTCAAAGCTCCGTAGAACGCCTTGGGAGGCGCTCACTGCCAGGAGATAGTAATCAATGAGAGGCCTTGATTGACTATCACATCATGCAGGCTGGCAAAAGAAAGAAAAATATTAACTAGCGCTCGCCCCCACTTCGTAACGACACATAAACAGAAGATAAGCCAAGTTAATTAACGCATAGATAAACAAACCCGTTGCAAGACTCTGCGCAAGACCGGCTTTATAGGCATAAGCCACTAAAAAAATGCAACCACTTAGCCGAATAATCTCCATCACGAAACCTGTTTTGCCATCGAGCCAAAGCGAAGTACAGTACATAGTAAAAGCCATCATCCCAACAATTATGCAAAGCTGAACATAAGTAAACAATGCGCCCTCCAGCAGCATGAATCCAAGCCACGTCAGTACCAACAACTGCGCAAAAGCATAGCCGCCTTTTATCAGTGATATTTGAGGATTAAATTTAGTGAACGTAGCAGGATTAAATTTTTCTTTGACTAACTGAGACGACACACTTTGTGGTTGCCAGCTTGTTCTAGCAAATGGTGCGTAAAACTTTTCTTTCCAGTCTTTTGCCGCGATTATTTCTTTTAAAATTTTCACATAAATATGCAGATTGGCCCAAATAGGATTAAACGTTTTAAGAGGCCCCCGAATGCCATAAACACAGGGGATTTCATTTTCCTCCTCTTTATAGGTGCCAAACAGTCTATCCCAGAGTATAAACACGCCTCCGTAGTTCTTATCCATATACTCATCGTTCTGAGCATGATGGACCCTATGATTAGAAGCCGTCACAAAAAAAACCTCAACCCATCCCAACTTCGGAATATGCTCACTATGAACCCAAAACTGATAAATTAAATTGAGTGAGGCAACACTCACGATAACGGTGGACGGCACACCAATCCAAAAAAGAGGCATGAAGAACACCCAAGTAATCAAAGCGCCCGTGCCGGTCTGGCGCAACGCAGTACTCAAATTGTAGTCTTCGCTTTGATGATGAGCTACGTGCGCCGCCCAGAATATTTGCCGCTCATGGCTGATGCGATGAAACCAGTAATAACAAAAGTCATAAGCAATAAACGCAAAAACCCAAGTAACCCATGAATTAATATCCATTCGCCACAAGGCATAATGCGTCTCAATAGCTGCAAATACATAACCACCAAAACCAATCACGACCAGCTTATTTAAGGTGCGCAAAGAACCCATAAACAAACTGCTAACAGCATCATTGAGGCGATAAGTATTATTATTTTTAAAAATCCCATAGCTAATCTCTAACACAATAGCTACAAGAAAGAAGGGAACCGCGTAAACTACATAATCCATCGGTGGCAAGCTACATTGATCCGCATCACTGAGAATTAAAACCATGCGTCGGATGATTTACACGTGGCGAATCACTGCCGCCATGCAACACCACTTTGTTACGGCCGGTTTCTTTACCGCGGTACATTGCCGCATCAGCTTGGGCAACACAGGCATCAAAACTATCACCCTTACGGTAAGCAGACACACCGAATGTTAAGGCAATGGCAAGGCGTTTATCTTCATATTCAAAATAATTCTCCGAAACAGCTACTCGAAGCTTCTCGGCAAGAGCTCCCGCAGCCGCCTCATCGGTTTCAGGCAATAAAAGAATAAACTCCTCGCCTCCCCAGCGAGCAATTCGGTCGATATCTCGAATCCGCTCACGCAGCATGGCGGTAACTCGCACCAAGATATGATCGCCGCCGGCATGACCGTAAGAGTCGTTAAACCGCTTAAAGTGATCAATATCCATCAGCACGAGACTAAATGGCTTACTACCTCTAAAAACGCGCTGAATCTCATTCTGAGCCGCATCAGCAAAGCCACGCCGATTTAAGATGTGGGTTAAAGGATCCATGCGCGCTACCGCCTCAAGACGCTCATTAGCGGCACTCAATTCAAATGTGCGCTCAGCAACCTCCCTCTCTAATTGACTAAGGCTGGCGGTGAACTTGTTAGCCAAAGATACCCCCATAGAAATCATAATCGCGAAAAACCCAAACGGCATAAGGCGTCGCGTATCGACTTGAGCAAAATCGATGAGGAGATCGTTGACACAGGTGGCTGCGAAAATTAGCAGTCCAAAAAATACTGTTTTAGCCTCTTTATTTCCCTCACGCGCCTTGCGAAACTCTAGCGCTGCCACCAGCACCATCAGAGGTAATATCAACAGCTGGAAAACGCCTAAAGTGGCGACATGGATATCCAACCCAGGAATACTCACTACAAGTGCCGCCAATAACAGAAAAATAACTTGATAGCCTTTCAACCAACGCTCAATTTTAGTATCTAACAAGCCCCACAGCATTTGTATGACCACAGCCGGAAAAACATAGAGACTACCGAATTCTATTTTCTTTAAAGTAATGAATGAAAAATCAAACGCATACTTCCACTGAGTAAGCATGAATCCATAAACAGCGACATTAATCGCCATAATGCCAAACCAGAGGCAATTGTTCAGCTGAGGATTACGTCGATAAAGATAAAGATGATAAAAGCCGAAGCCAATAAAAAGGACGCAAATTAGAAGCCCCGGCACCTGTTTCACCACTAGCCCAGACAACATCAAATCCTCATGCCCGCCCAGTACAAAGCTGCTTTGATACGGACCGGCGCCCCAGGCTTTGACGAGTGTCAAATCGCCACCCCAAACGCGCAACGCCAGCACGAGTCGGCCATCAGGCGTGACAGCCGACTCCGGAATTTGAAAAACTTGTATGCGGTCGTAGTCACTTTCGGCCAAAGGTGGCAACTTGCCAGCGCCGCCAAGCAGGTAGCCGCCAGCATAGGCTTCGAAAGCACTGGTTATCTTGCCCGCAAGCAGGGCCAGATGCGAATCATCCAGTGGCCCAAAACCACCGTCAGCCAACAATTTAACCGTCAGACGATACCAGCCAACCTGCCCAGACTCAGGGTAACCACCCGCAGGCCAGCGCCCCGGAATAGGCTTACTGTCCCAGAGGCTATCGTCAAAGTCTGGTGCTGCCCAGGCCGGGTTATCTCCAGCCTTAAAGCGCCAGGTACCCGATAGAGAAAACTGCTTCTGTAGGTCCGATATACTCGCCCTGGGCTCGTGCGATGCCTGTGCATGTGCCGCTTGGTGAAATCCCATGCTGGCTATAATTATCAGTGCGCCAAAGACCCACACAAAAGCGCCACGTAAGCGCGGAGCAGTCACAATTGACGCTGCATGGTATCGAGAGATGGTTCGACTCCTGGATCTAAGGCAAGATTGGCCAACGGATTAAATAAAACCATGTTTAACAAGGCGTTGCTAGCATAAAAAATTTTATTCAGTACTAAACTATAGCTTCAACTGGTGCAAATTGCCCGCCTCATCTGCTTTTCTTTGTACCAATATAAGACGCTCATTATCAACTGAAAAGCAGGCGCCTAGTGCAAGCCGGCCGCATTGTAGTAACAAGTGAGAATACCGTGTATCCGTATAAGCACCTAAGGGCAGCTACCTAATCTGCGACTGCGCGACTCACAACTTTTTAGTTGTTTTTGTTTGCAGCGAGCCGTTGAGGCGAGTCAAAAAGCGCATCAGCGAACCAGAAAAAGCATCAGCGAGGCAATTGAGAAAGAAAGCCCTTCAACATGGCCACTGTGCCAATAGGGTCTTCTTCGTGGGGTACATGACCAAGCTTATCAAAAAGAACCACTTGGCTATTTGTAATATCGTGCTCAAAGCGGCTCGCCAGCGCAGGAGGAATCAGACGATCCTGCTCGCCCCATAAAATGAGCGTAGGAATATCTATTTCTTGCAACCGCGTAGCCATCGCACCTGGCTGGGTTTGTTTAAAGCGCTCGGCAAGAGCCAAACGGTTGCCGGCGCGTGTGGTGAGTGCGAAATAACGATCAACTAACTCAGCGGTAACCAGCGACGGATCACCAAACACATTTTCAACGCTCTGCTGTATGACAAATCGAGGTAAAACGCCTTTCATCAATTCTTTTAAAATCGGCGTCTGAGCGATTTTAAAGCCCAAAGGAATCGACTGCGATTCAAACGGGAGGCCACTGGGGTCCACCAACACTAATTGCTTAACACGCTCGGGATAAAGCACAGCCGTTGCCCAGGCCACATAACCGCCCAATGAGTTACCGCCAAGCAAGCACTCTTCAATACCTAGCTCATCCAAAACAGCTATCACCGTTTTTGCATACCTTTCTACGCTGTAAACACTGTCTGGCGCAGGTCCCGTTAAGCCAAAACCCGGCATATCGTAGCGAATGACACGATGCTGGGCTTTAAGTTCATCGACCCAACCATCCCAAGTGTGTAAAGAGGCGCTCGTGCCGTGCAATAACACCATCGGCATTGGGTCATCGCGCGAGCCTTCGTCTCTTAGATGCAGTTGCATCCCCTCAATGTCCACAAATTGTGAGGCAGCATTCGTCCAACGCAGCTTTAGCTCATCAACAGGACGATCAGGCACCGTATAGGCTACAAGCAAGCCTGCCAAGGCTAAGCAAATTAGCAGGATAGCTGCAACAAAGAATTTTAAGATACGAAACATTAGGCTCTTCTCATGTAATAAACTTTCTCAGCCAGTGAGCTTAACTCAACAACTCGCAGCTAGCTCTATAAAACTACGCAAGCCGCAGGCAATCATGTGGGCTGCAACTGTGTGCGCAGCGCTTACTTTTAATGGCTTAACTACAAACCACTAAAAAATTACGGCTGATCTGTTACTTTTTTATCATGTCTAAAGATTGCTACCTAATTAGAACCCATTCACTTTTTTGATAACTATATCATCGGTTCGATGGGTAAATTTAAGATAGGTGGGCGTATCAAAAACATCGGCATCAATACTTACCGTTATTTTTTTTGCGCCAAGCCGAATACTCCCTCTGGGCGATCCATTGACCCGAACACGAAAACTGTACTCGCCACCCGCAACCCAATTTTCTGCCTGCGGCTGTATTGAAACAATCTTATATTCGGTGCCTTTATTATCAACAATGTTAAAGCCATCAAGCTGACTGAGGTTGCCTGTTAGTTCCGCATTATTGACTGGGACTTTCACATCAAAGTAAAAAACGGTTTGTGTATCATACCGAATACGCTTGCCCGCAGTCGCCTTGTACTCCTCGGTGACTACTTGTTGCAGCTGTATATCTAGCTTTTTCTCAATTGATGCGTTAACCGACACTTGCGCACCATTTACTTGAATAGCTTTCGCTGGCATCTGCGTATTTTGAACAAACTCCCAATCACCATCAGCCTTAATAAGCACACGTCTGCCATCTTCACTAGTTGCTAAGCGATCATTACTAATGTATTCCCAGCTGCCATTATCTTTGAGCATAATTTTACGACCATCATCACCGAGGGCCTTAATATCGGCATTACCAATTAATGGCAGCAACGCAGCCGCAGCAAAACCTACATGAGATAAAAATTTTTGCACAATCACACCATCCATCAATGAACTGATTACTTAAGATCATCACCGAGCTTAACAAGTGATCGATTTGTGCCGCGCAGGATACAGGATACTGCGGGCTTTAAAAACGGGGGAATGTTAGAAGAGGATAACGAGGGATATTTAAACGAGCGATCAGCCAACCTCAGCTAGCGCAAGGTGCAACTGCTGCGCCAATTCAGGCAGCCGATCTACCAACAAAAAAAGCCTACCTTGTTGCTCTGACTGGCTCGCAATGCCCGGCAAAAACGCCAACTCAGAGGCCTGCAAATCGCCAAACCCCATTTTCCAATCGGGGAACAGGCGAACCTGAGTGCTAACGTCCTCGTGAATATAAAATTCCTCGTGCCGTGTATCGGCTTGCAGCCGATTAAGAAGCTCTGCAACGGCCGCTCTCGGGCCTTCAATTAATTGTAAAAAGCGGCCTTTGTCATGGAGTAACACGCCTGTAATGTCATCAATCTCATTATAGCTGCGAGCATCGTGCAACAGAGTGAGCAGAGCCTGCCGATCCATTTCGAGTGCTGAAGCACTGGTGTATGTGATGCGTCGTAGCTCATTCATTCAAATATCACCACTTCGGTTGTCAAATACAGGGATAAAAACATATCCTGCTCTTGCAAAGGTTTTGAGTCAATTTTTATTACAGCCTTTTTTATGAACATGCCTGATTATTAGCATAGCATTGCGGTCCAGGAGGTCAAATAACAGCCAGCCTATACACTCCTACCACTAGGCTCGCGCCGGTGCGTTTCAAGTATATTTCATAGAAAAATACTTTCAACTCGTTAAAAAAACCGGGCTGCAGCAAAACCAATACGCCCCATCAACGCTCTACCGTGTCTAACCAATCAACCAAGCACTCCCCCCCTCTTTAACCTTTTCTAATTTTTAACATGCCAGCACCAACCAATTATGCAAGAATAAAAACAAGTTCAAGAAAGCATACCTAAAAAAATGGAGTAGCCCATGAAAATAACGCCGTTCAGTGCTAATTGTGGAGCAACTGTCGAAGATTTTCAGTTGGCCTCAATGACAGACGATGAGTTGGCCAATTTGCGTCAGGCTTTTACCCAGCATGGCTTACTTTTTTTTCGCAACCAAGAACTCTCCCCCGAGGAGCACCTGCATTTTGCAAGGCGCTTTGGCAGCATTGTGGTCAACAAATTTTTTAAAACCACCAAAGAACACCCAGAAATTGCCGAGGTTCGCAAAGAAAAAACACAGCAAACCAATATTGGTGGTGGCTGGCACGCCGATCACTCATACGATGATGAGCCCGCTATGGGATCCATTTTAGTAGCGCGAGTACTTCCCAAAACAGGCGGTAATACCCACTTCGCCAATCTCTACGCAGCCTATGAGGCACTACCGAGCAGCATGCAAGAGCGTCTTGCCGCTATGCGCGCCATTCATTCCAACAAGCATCTCTATGGCGAAAATGGCCTCTACCGCCTGACCGATCTAGCCGACCAATTAGGCGGCATGGACCGAGTCGGTGACGCAACCCACCCTGTCGTCATCACCCATCCAGAAAGTGGTCGCAAGGCGCTATATGTGAACCCTGGCCATACGGTGCAATTTGAGGATTGGGGCTTTGACGAAAGCCGAGAACTCCTCGAGGAGCTCTATGCTCACGTTACGCAACCTGAATTCACCTGCAGTTTTAATTGGCTGCCCGGGTCGGTGACCTTTTGGGACAACCGCTGTAGCTGGCACATAGCGGACAATGACTACCAGGGGCAAATGCGCTTAATGCACCGTATTACTCTTGCCGGAAGCGCACTTAACGCAGCCTAGCCTGAGGCCTCATTGCAACTGAGCTTAAAGCCGCGCGTATGTGTGTTCACCTGCTAAGCTTCTTCAGCAAGCGAACATGACGGCAAAGCCTCACGATCAATGATCTCGACAGATCGTGAGGTCGTAAAGAGCACAGTAGGCATTGCGCATGGGTGTAGTCGCCGCGTATGTTCAGGTAACAAGCCTTTCGACCGCCCCGCTAACAGGCAAAATAACGCAAGCTCTATCAACTTGAGCAATATATTGGCATAATGTGTGCGAGTTTTTTAGCACGTGAAAAAAGAGGATAATCGAACATGAATATAGATTTTTCGGCAGATGAGCTGGCCTTTCAGCAGGAAGTCAGCACGTTTCTAGCGGAGGAATTTCCTGAGGAAATCCGTAACAAAACAGCCAACAGCATTGAACTGGGCAAAGATGACTACGTAAACTGGCAGAAAATTCTAGCCAAAAAGGGCTGGGCTGCGACCAACTGGCCCGTGGAACACGGCGGCACAGGTTGGACGCCGACCCAAAAATATATCTTTGGCAACGAGTGCGCTAAAGCGGGCGCCCCTGAAGTGATGGCCTTTGGATTGAAAATGGTCGCACCGGTTATTTACATCTACGGCAATGAAGAGCAAAAACAACGCTTCCTACCCGATATTTTGGCCAGCAACGTATGGTGGTGTCAGGGTTACTCTGAACCCAATGCAGGGTCTGACTTAGCTTCATTAAAAACCACGGCAGTTCGCGAAGGCGATGAATACGTGGTTAATGGTACAAAAACTTGGACCACATTAGGCCAACACGCCGATTGGATTTTTTGCTTGGTTCGCACCGGCGCCGCCGATGTGAAAAATCAAAATGCTATTTCATTTTTATTGATTGATATGAAAACGCCGGGCATTAACGTCTCACCCATTTATCTGCTAGACGGCTCGCCCGAGGTCAACGAAGTGCATTTTGATAATGTGCGAGTGCCTGCAGAAAACTTAATCGGTGAAGAGGGTAAAGGCTGGACTTACGCTAAAGTATTGCTCACCCACGAGCGCACGAATATAGCCGGCGTTACTGACAGCAAAAATCGCCTGAAAGATCTCAAAGAAAAAGCAGCCAAAACCAGCGACGGTATGCCCGGTAGCCATTCTATGCTGAGTGATAACCACGCATGGCAACAAAAAGTAGCTGAGTTAGAAATAGAACTGCTGGCGCTGGAGTACACCGAACTTAAAACGTTAGCTGCGGTGAGCACTGGCAAAGCGCCAGGACCAGAATCATCTATTTTGAAAATCAAAGGCACTGAAATACAGCAGACGATCGATATTCTTAATGTAGAGATGGCTGGTTATTACGGCCTGCCTTTTGTACGCGATCAGTTTATGGATGGCTTTGATGGAGTCCCAATTGGTCCAGACCAAGCCGCTGCAAGTGCACCCATTTATTTCAACAACCGCAAAGCAACTATTTATGGCGGTAGTAACGAAATTCAAACCAATATTATCTGCAAAGCCGTACTCGGCCTGTAAGCGGGGAAAGACAATGGATTTTTCATACAGTGAAGAGCAGCAAATGCTGCAAGATAGCGTTAGCAAATTTATTAGCACAGAGTACGACTGGGATAGCCGCCAAGCTATTGCAAAAAGTGAGACGGGCTTCAGCGCAGATCATTGGCAGTTATTTGCCGAGCTGGGTTGGCTGACCGTACCGTTTAAAGAAGATGATGGCGGCTTTGGTGGCAGCGCAGTTGACTTGATCGTAACAATGGAAGAGTTTGGTAAAGGCCTGCTAGTTGAACCGTTTTTAGCCAACACCATACTGGCTGGCACGTTAATCGCCGAAGCTGGCAGTTCCGAACAAAAAACCGAACTTCTCACGCCCCTCATGGAAGGCAATGTGCAACTAGCCTTTGCCTACGCAGAGCCACAAAGCCGTTATGAGCTGGCCAACATACAGTGTAGCGCTGTTATTAATGGCGATGAAATTGTGCTTAACGGGCATAAAGCGGTTGTATTAAATGGCGCCGCAGCTGAAAAAATCTTAGTTTCGGTGCGCACATCAGGTGACGCCTGTGATCGTGAAGGCGTCAGCTTACTTTGGGTTGATGCTAATTCTGCAGGCATTCGACGTGAGTCTTACGCGAGCGTTGATGGTCAACGTGCTGCCGACATATGGTTTGATAACGTAACACTCCCCACAAGTAACCTGTTAGGCGATGTTGGCGAAGCAATAGACGTTATTGAAATGACTATCGACAGAGCGGCTTTAGCCATTTGCGCAGAGGCCGTTGGCGCCATGCAAATGTCTTTGTTCAAAACCGTCGAATACAGCAAAATTCGCAAACAATTCAATACAACGCTTTCAACGTTCCAGGCTCTGCAACACCGCATGGCGAATATGTTCATAGAGGTTGAGCAGGCTAAGTCGATATTGCTTATGGCTGCCATGGAAATGGATCGCTTAGATGGCAAAGCGCCTAAGGCACTCTCCGCCGCAAAAAGCCGCATTGGCAAAGCAGCTCGCCTAGTCGGAGAAGAGTCTATTCAAATTCACGGTGGCATTGGCGTCACCGATGAGTTAGACGTAGGCCATTACTTCAAACGCTTAACTGCCATTCAATTTTCATTTGGCAGCACCGATTACCACACCGCTCGTTTTGCCGCTAGCTAAGCCAGATTGAACGAAGCGCTTATTGAACGGCTGCAATAGTCTTTCAATAAGCGCCTTCTGCGTTGGGTCGATTTTTGGCGTATTATGCGGATTGTGTTCGTGTCTATCGCAACAATTACCTGGCATATTTAGGCCACATCATTCATATCCCATTGCAACGGAATATTTAGCTTGGCTGATTTCTACATCGCTCACGAATATTGGTTTGCCGCTATCCAGCTTATATTGGCTATGTTCGGTGTCGGTGCCACGTTGACCGGCAACGACTTTCGCGATGTTGCCCGAGAACCCAAATCAGTCACCATTGGCACATTGGTACAACTGGTCGTTATTCCGCTATCGGCTCTATTATTTATCACAACGCTAGGTTTGATGGGCGCTATTGTTGTGTCTATCGCCCTGCTTGCGGCTATTCCTGGTGGCGCGAGCTCTAACTTTTTTACTTATTTTGCGCGCGGCAATTTCCCACTATCTATTTGCATCACTGCCATTACGACCTTGGCCTGCCTTTTTTCTACGCCTGTTATTCTCGAATTATTAGTGGGCGACTACATGCCGGCCAATTTCGTCATGCCCAGGCTGCTGATTATGCGCGAGATAGCACTCACTCTGCTCATTCCTTTGTCGCTAGGTATGCTCTATCTGCATTTTTTTCCAAAAAGTGCCGTACCTGTATCTAAGTGGAGTATTCGCGGCTCGCTGCTAGGCATTGGATTAATCGTAGTGGGTTCCGGTAGCGCAGGCCGATTAGACATCGCCGCTTTTGGCTTAGACAACGCATTGATTATTGTTTTCCTGACGCTGCTCTTTGCTATTATTGGCTGGGGTAGCGGGCGCCTGACCGGACTCAAGCGAGCCGATTGCTCAGCCATTGAAATGGAAGTGGTGGTGCGCAATGTGAATTTAGGTATTCTCATCAAAGCCACACTGTTTCCCGCTGCGGCCGTGGCAACAGCTGCGCTAGGCGATACCGTTCTGTTCGCATTACTACTTTATGGCACATTGCAAATGCTGCTTGCCGCGCTGCTCATTGCATTAGGTCGCCGCTCCGCCGCCAAGCATCCCGCATAAAAACTTTTTAGGCCGGCATATCCCCATTCAATGTTTTCATTAATGCCCGGTCAATTGGGCTAGTCACGGATCAGTGCTTAGCCAATTCCTGATGCGCTTATACATATCTTTCAATAAAATCCTCTTATATAAAAAAAGGCAAACCATAGGCGGCAACAAAGCCAAGCATCCAGATTCCCACTGACACCCAAATAAAGCGTCGATTCCAAACGTCTGCGCGCTCGCACGCTGCTGCTAATTCAGTATCGACTGGGCAACTTCTACCCGAACGGTGAACCACCCACCCGGCCAGTGCAATCAGCAGACCTGAGGCTAAAAACATCCACCCTTTAAATTGGCTTAAGGTAATCAGCCACGGCGCAGACGACGCCATGGTTGCGACGGTCGCCCCCAGTCCCAACGTGACTAACGTTATAGGCATCGCGCAACACAATAGCGTGCCAGAGGTGGTAAACAGGAGCAACCAACTCCATGAGCGCGGTTTATTCATGCAGACCTCACTATCATTTAAATTTCGCAATCACTTGAGTCAGCGCTCATCAATCAGCTCACTCGATGCTTGAGAAAAACAAACATCCTCGCCGCAGTAGACGCTTTTAACCCATTAATAAACAATACCAATGCCGGCACTTATAAAATCACCATCCCATTCGTTATCGTTATCAAGCAAAGGCATTTTATATTCGAATCGCACTACAACATTGCGTTTAAAATACATTAGTACGGGGCCGGTTAATATCCGCTGCCCAGATGCTGAGTCTACGGCGGTAACGTCCCACAAGGTAAACAATGAAGATCCGTTTCCGTCTGCATAAACAGGACCTATGTTGACATCCAACCCCGTTTTGTCACCCAGCGTATAAACATCATAAAGCTGAAAGAGAGAAGCAGTCTCCGCACTGTAACTAAGGCTTAAGCCCGCGTCCCAATCGCTGCCACCGCCAGTGGGCATCGCCACTGAAGGGGTAAGCCCCCAACTGGAAGTAAAACCCCCGGCGTTTTTATAGTGCTTAATAGGCACGGCAACAATCGCATCACCGAACTCACCGTCGGCATAGGGAAGTTTAAACGTCATACGCACCGAAGGCTTAAATGTATAAACACCCTCAAGCCACTGCGTTGTGGTTGAGTTAGCGTGCTCAGTACGTGTTTGAATACCGTACCCATTGTTCCAGCGTGGCGCCATATCCATAACCGGCTGATGCGCAAGCGCCGTGTTACAAGCGCCCACCAGTAAAAGGAGATATAACACGCCTTTCATTGGCTCACCTCCAGCTTTTTACCAGCCGAATCAATTGCCCAAATCTCAATGGGTTGATAGCCACCGGCTTCAATCGCATCAAATAAAACAGTTTTGTCGAGCGCCGCATCCTCACGAACTGCCAGATAAACCAATTGATTGTTTATATCAACTTTAATGCCTTTGTCGTAATTTGAGGGATCAATAAAAGAGAGTTTTCGCAATTTTTTTGCCACGCCCAATGAGCAGAGCTCACAGACGATGCCATGCACACTTACGACATAATTTTGTGCCGATAAAGAACCAGAAAACATAGCGCATAAAAGCGCAAGAAAAGTAATTTTTCGCAACATGATGCTACCTTTTGAATAAAAAAATAAGACACAGCCCGCTTGGGCTCATTTTTCTAAACTAGGTGCAAGATGGGAGGCCTAAAGGGTGGGGTAATATTACTGGCCGTCAACATTAATGGCATGATAGAAAAGTCAACATCGGTAACTTTTTCAACACGTTTGACGGTTTGGGTGCAGGCTTGCATCATCGTACATGCAGAACAGCATGTATCGGGCGTGCCACCGTGTTGATCACTCGACTGGTCAACGCCGCCTGTTTCAAAAAAACTGCTAGGGCCTTCATCGCTCGAGTCATGGCAAGGCGCTTGCTCCTCGCTCAAATCACTGTTCACAGCTGCGCAGCAAGCCCCAAAAACGAAACTGGCGTTTATGGTAAACATCAACAACAGAACTTTTAGCAGCAGGCTCCCTGAGCCAATCAAGTCTCTCATCAGTATAGTGAACATCTTTCCCAGCTAAAGTTCAAGCTAATTCGGCCTGCTCAATGATCCATCCGTTACCGTATTTCCTATAGAATAAAACTTTCGCGTAGCTACATAGGCGCAGCTAGTGATGCTCTTTTTTTATCAACTATTTGTAACCAAATGGCAATCATTGCCCATCAAATAGCGCCTACTGGTGGAGTATACTTTGGCAACTATGCGAAAATTGACCACCGTTATAAACCCTCAGGCCGCACTGTGATCGGGCCCATCGTGCAACACTCGGCTTTTTTCGTCTGCGCTGCGCTGCCTCGATATAGCGTGGCCTGGGTTGCCCTGTCTATTGGGGCGGCCATGACTACACTACCTAACCACAGTCTTGCATCAAGCAACATTGAGTTTACCCTCAACGCTCAGTGCCCACCGAGCTACAGATTGGCTGCCGACAATCGATGCTCGCTCCGCCATCGCTATCAATTATATGAATCGCTCCAAGACCGCGGTGTAGGCGGGCTCAAAACGGCGCTGCCTGAGGCACGCGATGGTTTCAGCCCACAACAAATTGATTTAGGGCGACTACTGTTTTTTGATCCGATTTTATCAGCAAACCACAGTCTGTCTTGCGCTACCTGCCACAATCCCGCCCAAGGATTCAGCGATGGTATGGGGCGTGGCCGCGGCATCAATGGCAGCATACAACAGCGCTCTGCGCCCACTTTATGGAACAGCGGCTTTCTGTCTTTATTTTTTTGGGACGCGAGGGCCACAAGCTTAGAACAACAAGCAAAAAGCCCGCTCTTTAGCGTAAATGAAATGGGCAACACGCCTGCCAAATTGTTAGCCAGCATGCAGCAAAGCCCTGCCTACAAGAAACTTTTCGCGCAGGCTTTTCCTGAACATCCCCAAGCCGTGAGCATCGAGCATATTCTTACCGCATTGAGTGCTTTTCAAAGCTCTTTGATATCGCTCAATAGCCGCTACGACCAATATGCACATGGGTACCATCAAGCGCTCAACGAGCAAGAATTAGAGGGGCTCAATATTTTTCGCTCGTTTGTTGCGCGCTGCTCTCAATGCCACACCCCACCGCTCTTCACCAACCAACAAATTGCGGTCATTGGCACTCCCGAGCCCAGTGATTTGCCGCGCGATATAGGGGCAGAAAAAACCTTTAATGCCAGCGTTTTGCGCGGCGGCTTCAAAGTCCCTACACTACGCAACATTGCTAACACTGCTCCCTATATGCACTCGGGTAGATTCAACACCCTGCGCGAGGCCACTGAGTTTTACAATAAAGGGCGCGGACATGCGGTCGATAACGAAGAACAACTGCTCCTGCACTGGCACATTTCAGAGCCCAACTTAACCGCTCAAGAAATTGATCGCTTAGTAGATTTTATGCATACGTTGACCGATGAAAGCCTTATACCCAACACTCCAGCACACGTGCCTTCAGGGCTGCCGCTGATGCACCAGGAGAACCACTATGAACAACAGTAAACGTTCAGGCCTTACCATTGCGCTACTTGTGTTTTTTGCGCTATCTGTATTTGTAGCTGGCTGGTACGTTGGCCAGAATAAACATCAGCCACCCACCATCACATCGAGCCTGGGCGGTGCGAGTTACAGTGGCGGCTATCGTCCAAGCAATGAGGTCGCCCCGCATGGTAACAGCGCGGTAAAAACTCGCAGTAAAACCGGCAACGTACATGTTGTTGAGCCCGGCGGTTCCATTCAAAAAATGGTAGAGCGCGCGCAGCCTGGCGACACCATTCAAGTAATGCCTGGCACCTATTCCGAAACGGTCTACATCGATAAAGACGACATTCATTTAGTGGGCGTAATTTTGGCTGGTGAGCGCGCGACGCTCAATGGCCTAGGCAAACTCAACGATGCTATTCTTTACTCAGGCAATAACATCATTATTGAAAATTTTAAAATCACTGCCTACAAAGGCAACGGCATTATGAGTCAGGCCGGCAACAATTTTGAAATTCGCAACAACATTATTATTGACACCGGCATCTACGGCATTTTTCCTCAGCTGGGCAAGAATGGGCTAATTGAGCATAACGTGGTATCGGGCATCGCCGATGCGGCAATTTATGTGGGCATGAGTGACAACATACACGTGGCCTACAACGAAGTGTTTGATAGCGTAGCGGGCATTGAAATAGAAAATAGCCGCCATGCGATTGTTGAGCACAATCACACGCATCACAACACTGGTGGGATTTTGGCATTTATTACGCCAGGTTTGCCGGTCAAAGATACCTACGACGTCATCATTCGCAACAACTTTATTCTCGACAACAACACCGCAAATTTTGGCGCACCGGGATCCACGGTAGCGGGAATTCCTGCGGGCACCGGCATTTTGGTCATGGCCGCTGACGACGTCATTATTGAAGGCAACATTATTAGCAACAATAAAACTGCGGGCATTTTAATTACCGACCATGCCAATGCGGAAAATCTCACCCTCGACCTTGATTCGGATCCGAATGCTGATAGAGCGATGATTTTAGACAATGTAATGATCAACAATGGCTACGATACCATTGATGTTATAAGGGCCTTCGCGCTGACTGAGTTGCACACCGGCAATATTGATATTTTTCAAATCGGGCCCAGCCAAGACAGCTGCATTATTAATCGACATCGCTATCATGCTGTAGGCATCGGTGACTTTTCTGAATGCACATTCAACAATACTGACAATATCGACAATTACTTAATCGCCGGAGGTGCCGAGCCCCGCGTAATCGCTCCATCCGAGCGTGGCGAAATTGCCTATCTGGGCATCTGTACAGGCTGCCATAGCTATACAGGCCGACTCATTGGCCCACCGGTGCAGCTCATTCAAGCCATGTATAAAGATAACCCCGAAGGGCTAGCTGCCTACATTAATGCGCCCATTAAAAGACAGCCCAACTACCCCCCTATGCCGGCACAAAATTATCTCGACCCAGAAACACAATTAGCCGTGGCCCATTATATTTTGCAGGTTGGCCCCTAGCGCCTTTTAAACCCGCAAGCCTCAAGTTTTAGAGGCCTCTAATCACCGACTCTTCTCATTTGGCACTCTATGAACTTATCAACATTTAGCGACATCATTAACAGCACTTCGCAAAACGCCGACCACACATTTACCACCGACATACCCACCAACTGGATGCAAGGCCGCACCACTTATGGTGGTTTATCAGCGGCGCTATGCCTTGAGGCTGTGCAGCGCACCTACCCTGAGCTACCGCCACTTCGGTCTGCACACGTCAGCTTTGCGGGCCCTGTTGGTGGCACAGTTAGCATCAGTACAATGCTCATGCGCCAAGGCAGCTCGGTCTGCTTTATTAGCGCCGAGTTACAAGGTGAAAAAGGCCTCGCTACCCATGTTGTTTTTTGTTTTGGCACCAGCCGGCCATCACGTATAGACCAAGACTTCATGTCGTTCCCTGACTTGCCTTCGCCACAGGAGTCTGAAGATTTTTTTACCTCGGCACAAAGGCCGCCCTTTACTCACCAATTCGACTGCCTGCTAGCCGAAGGCGATCGACCCATTACTGGGTCCAAGCAATCAACGGTGTCTTTGTGGGTGAGGCATAAAGATAAAGCCGCTAATAATTTGGTCGGCTTACTTAGCTTGGCAGACATGCCTCCGCCTGCGCTGCTACCCATGTTTGAAGAATTTAAGCCGGTCAGCTCAATGACTTGGTCAATGAATTTTTTAACCGAAAATATCGACACGCAAGACGGATGGTGGTTGTTAAAAAGTATCGCTGAGCATGGCCGCGACGGCTACTCTAGTCAAAATATGGAAGTGTGGAACAGCCATGGGCAACTCGTGATAGCGGGCCGT